>ERZ791887.390-NODE-390-length-45520-cov-16.692775_pt1 | contig 45520 bp, 53 predicted proteins | sample MGYA00510157_ERZ791887 | MGnify/ENA primary metagenome ERZ791887 (study PRJEB30046, sample SAMN00792112) | human gut metagenome | study: EMG produced TPA metagenomics assembly of the A metagenome-wide association study of gut microbiota in type 2... | reverse complement strand
TTCATAGCAGGGAATCTTCTGCGACTCTCCAACTGACAGTAAGTTTACTCTATCCACTCCGAAATAATCACTTGCATTATCTTCTCTAAAAGGTATAATGTTTATAACAGCCTTGTTTTTAACAAATATTGCACGTACATACGAGAAGGAGGGTTCTTATGAAATTATCAAAAATCGAACAGGTAAACGAATTTCTTGCTATTGTTGACAGTTGTAAAGGGGAGGTTACTTTAAGATCCGTAGACGGTGATATTTTTAATCTGAAGAGCAAACTTTCCCAATATATTGCCATTGCTGCTTTGCTTGGTCAGCATGGTGATGAACTTGAGTTATTCTGCTCAGACAGCTCTGATGAGGGAAAATTCATGCATTTCCTGATGGAAAATCCCGGTGTACAATAGATCCACTTATAAATAATATACTATAATAACAAAGCACTCCCATTAACCGGGAGTGCTTTTGTTATTACTTTAAGATGTAGCTTCACAGCAGCTGCAGCAATCTCCGGTTCTTGTGGTAGCAGAAGATCCGGTCAGACAGCATCTCTCCTTCTCCGTAGACGGCATTGATATGCTGTACGGAGGAACGGATCTCCTGTACACCGGTGCAGTCTACGGGATGCAGGATTGCTTCATGTACGCTTGGAAAGACTACATAGTAGTCCCCGCCCAGTTTCTCCGCCAGGATTGCTTTTACCCCGGGATAGAAAAAGGCCACAGCCCCATGGATTCTGGCAGTAGTGGTGAGGAGATATCCTCTCTGTCCTTCCCTGTGGTTCCAGGGGCTGATCCAGGTCTGATGCCCTTCCTCTTCCGGCAGCAGAATGCCTTCCTCATAGGGAAAAAACTTTCTCCTGTCATCTCCCAGAAACAATCTGGGCGGCATCTTGCGGCAGGTGTTCATCATGGCTTCCGTGATCAACTGGTCTTCCGTAAGCTTCCATGGCAGTACCATACCCCGGGACACCTGTATGGTCAGACTGCTTCCGGTCTTCTCACTGGTCAACAGATGCAGCACCAGCGCCACATCTCCAATCTTACGATAGATGGCATTGCCAAGCTCCTGCCTGCACCGTTCATAATTCACCGGACGCACGATCATATGCCTTCTGCAGACAGCATAGCTCAGATTCTCCCCGGAGAGTACGATGTCCTCTTCTTCATCGTCCTCCGTCAGGCCCGCCGAGATCTCCGGTAAAATACTCTGCCATCCTTCCTGTCCGTATCGCTCATACAAAGGCCGTATCAGCCAGTGCTGTATATATTCTCTTTTTCCACGCATCCATAATGCGCAGAGCATATCTTCACGTATCATGATCTGTTCTCTTCCATACATACACCGGTTCATAATATTCATGATATGAACCGCCATCGGATCACCGCATACCATGTGCCGTTCCAGCAGGCGTATGGTCTTGCCCCGTGCCGTTTCCATGTTCTGCACATTCCAACGCAATTCCTTCTTAAATTCTTCGTATGTCATTGATCCCCCATTATCTTCTCCCTGCAAAAGCAGAAAACTTATCCGTAAATTTGCGTACAAAAATAAAAGGTACTATTAAAAAAATCGTTGGAAATCCCGGCCGAACGGCCTATTTAGAATTCTTATTTCAGAGATTTACAGTTTCCGAAACCATCCGGATTTCGGATAACTCCACCCTATCATAGATAGATTGCTTTGTCTATATGCGATTTCACCAAGGATATCTTTTGTCAAATTTCACGAAAGAATAATTTCAAAAAGAAAAAAAGTCCCCGTTTTCCGCGAAAACAGGGACTTTACAAATGTCAAATATGAAATTACACAACGCGTCGTACTGCCAGGATCGGACGGTAATTGGCATTGCTGATCTTGATACCGGTACGCTGTGTGCTGGCATGCACGATCAGCCCGCCGCCAATATACATAGCCACATGACCGTCATAACAGATCAGATCTCCCGGCTGTGCATTGCTGTAGTCCACACCGGTGCCACAACTTCTCTGCTCATAGGACGTACGGGGAATGCTGTAACCGAAATCACTGTAAACGCGGAAGGTAAATCCGGAACAATCCGCACCATTCGTCAGGCTGGTACCGCCCGCCACATACGGATTACCTATGTACTGACAGGCATATTTTGCAAGACGCTTTCCCATATCACTGCCGGAGGCATTTTCGATGACTGAGGTATAATTGGTCGTTGCATAAGTGCCGGTGGCTGCGGCAGTATTTCCCTGCTGTGCCCGCGCCTGCAGCTGTTTTAACTGTTTTTGTTCCTGCTGCAACAGTGCCTTCGCTACGGAAGCCTCCTGCTTTGCCTTCTTAATCTCCGCATCATAGTTGGCGGATTCCTGCTTTTTCTTGGCCAGCATCACATCCAGTTCCGATTTCTGGTTCTCCAGATCCGCCTTATCGGCTTCCAGCTGATCCTTATCGACCTGCAGCTGGGTCTTCTCTTCTTCCAGCTGGTTCCACAGCGCCAGTACCTGTTCCTTGGTCTCCTCGTATTCCTGCAGTTTCTGACGGTCATACTCGTAAACGCTCTCCACGAAGTCCATCCGGTTCAGCATACCACTCAGGCCACCGCCCTGTAACAGAAGGTTCACATAATTCTCCGAAGAATCATTTTCATACATCATGCGCATCCGACTGACCATATCGTCATGCTGCTGTTCTTCCTGCGCCTTGGCAATATTGTACTCTTCCTGGGTCTGATTGATCTGGATCTGCTTGTCGGCAAGTTCCGTTTCCTTCGCTGCGATCTCATCTTCCTTCATGCCGATACTAGTCATGGTGTTGATGATCTCCGCATTCAGGTCATCGATCTTCTCCTGCACCAGATCCTGTTCATCCTGCAGGGAATTGATCTGGCTGTTGATATTGTTCAGCTGGTTCTGATGTTCTTTAATGTTGTTCTGTAATTCTCCTATGGAAGGGGCTGCCTGCACCGTCTCCCCGGAGGCTTCCCAGACAGAGCCGGTGGCTGTCAGCGTCACCGCTGCCAGAAGAAAATAACATAAAAACTTTCTTTTTGCTCTATTTACTTTTCTGCCAGCAGTTGTTTTTTTCATAGGTCACTCCATCTATTGATGCCTACGGATTGTTCCGTGCTACGCACTCTCACTTCTCCGCTCCGCTTCGGTCCGTGCTAAACATGTGCCACTGGCACATAGCACCCTACCCAATATTCGCATATCGTGGGATTGCCATCCCACTTTTATGCTCATATCGGGGCGGGGCCCAAGGTCTTTCACCCGCTTATGAGCAAGCTCATGCGGGCTTAGACCTTTTGCCCCTGGCATCATATATTACAGGTCGCAGTTATTTACAGTACGAGGGAAGGGGATAACGTCACGGATATTGCCCATTCCGGTGATATACATTACGCAGCGCTCGAAGCCCAGTCCGAAGCCTGCATGACGTGCGGAGCCGTAGCGGCGCAGATCCAGATAGAACTGATAATCTTCCTTATTCAGTCCCAGCTCTTCCATACGCTTCTCCAGAATCTCCAGATTGTCTTCACGCTGGCTGCCGCCAATGATCTCGCCGATACCGGGTACCAGGCAGTCCATAGCAGCCACAGTCTTGCCATCCTCGTTCAACTTCATGTAGAATGCCTTGATCTCCTTCGGATAATCGGTTACGAATACAGGTCTCTTAAATTCCTTCTCGGTCAGGTATCTCTCATGCTCGGTCTGCAGATCGCATCCCCAGAATACCTTGTAATCGAACTCATCGTTGTGCTTCTCCAGGATCTTGATCGCCTCAGTGTAGGTCACATGACCGAAATCCGAGTTGACCACATGCTGCAATCTTTCGATCAGTCCCTTATCCACAAACTGATTGAAGAATGCCATCTCTTCGGGCGCATTTTCCAGCACATAGCGGATCACATATTTTAACATGCTCTCTGCCAGGATCATATCATCCTTCAGATCTGCAAAACAGATCTCCGGCTCGATCATCCAGAACTCTGCCGCATGACGGGTGGTGTTGGAATTCTCGGCACGGAAAGTCGGTCCGAAAGTATATACGTTCTTGAATGCAAAAGCATAAGTCTCTACATCCAGCTGTCCGCTTACGGTCAGGTTTACAGGCTTACCGAAGAAGTCCTGGGTGTAATCCACTTTGCCGTCTTCTGTCTTAGGTACATTGTTCATATCCAGAGTGGTCACCTGGAACATTTCACCGGCACCTTCACAGTCACTGCTGGTGATCAGAGGAGTATGCACATAGACAAATCCTCTCTCCATGAAGAAGGTGTGGATTGCATAAGCGATCAGGGATCTGACACGGAACACTGCCTGGAAAGTATTGGTACGTGCTCTCAGATGAGAGATGGTACGCAGATACTCAAAGGAGTGACGCTTTTTCTGTAAGGGATAATCCGCAGTAGAAGGTCCTTCCACGATCACTTCCGCTGCCTGCATTTCAAATGCCTGCTTTGCCTCGGGGGTAGCCACGATGGTGCCGCGGATCACAACTGCTGCACCTACATTGATCTTGCAGATCTCCTGGAAGTTCGCAAGTCCATCGCCATATACTACCTGTAAAGGCTCAAAAAAGGTTCCGTCGTTGATCACCAGGAAACCGAAGTTCTTGGAGTCACGATTGTTCCTCACCCAGCCGCCTACGGTGATCTCCTTGCCGATATAGACGTCCTTTTCCCGGTGAAGTTCTCTGATGTCTGTTAATTCCATAATTTTTCCTATCCGCACGCTGCGACGTGCTCTATCTGAACCGGCCCGCATCCTATTCGCCGGTCACATACTATTTTTAAAATTTAATTGTTGGTGATCTTTGCGTTCTCTACCAGATAATCTGTCACTTTATCATAGAGGAAATACTCTCTGTAGTCTTCCTTGGAGGTCTCGCCGATATACTCCTCGATGGTGTCATAACCTGCTGCTGTAGCACGATCCAGCAGGATCTGATCCAGTTCTTCATCACTGATGTTCAGGTTTTCTCTGTTGGCCACTGCCTGCAAGGCAATATCCTGCTTTGCTGCCTCCTCAGAATAGGCAGCCAGGAAAGATGCCAGATCCTGTCCGTAATAATACTGCGTGAACGTATCTCCGTCCACACCGTAAGCAGATGCCATGGAGGTAATGCTGCTCTCCGCTGCATCAGAATATTTCTGTACCAGAGCCTCCGGCACGGAAGTAAAGGTGTTATTTGCCATAAACGCATCCATCACTGCCTGCTGTACATTGGTTTCATAATTCTGCTGTGCATTCTCATTCAGATAATCATAAGCGTACTGACGGAGTTCTTCCTCGTTCGTCACACCATCGATACCGAAGTTACTGATGACTTCATCACTGAATTCCCCATCCTGTGCGGGCTGAATATAATTTACCGTTACCGTAAATACCACAGCCTGTCCTGCCAGATCGGATTTTCCGTAATTCTCCGGGAATGTAAGATTCAGATCCACTGTCTCTCCAGGCATCACGCCGATCAGTCCATCCTCGAATCCGGCAATAAAGCTTCCGGAACCGATGGTCAGATCGTATCCCTGTGCGGTACCGCCGTCAAATGCCACGTCATCCTTTTTGCCTTCGTAATCGATGTTTACGGTGTCTCCGGTCTCCACGGCACGATCCATAATCCCGCCGTTCTCTGCGGTAATATTTTCATAATATACATTATTGACCAGACTGTCCCACTCATCCTCATCTACTTCCACGGTGTCTACGGATACTTCCAGCCCCTTGTACTCGCCCAGTGTCACATACTTGTCCACATCCATATCCTTCAATGCAGTACTTTCTGCTCCGGCGCCGGTCGCTGCATCCGTGCCGTCTCCTGTATCCTTTGCTCCGCAGCCCGCCAGCATACACATGCTTAAAACCGCTGCCAGAAATCCTAATGTCTTTTTCTTCATTCTAATACTTCCTATACCTTTCATTTTGTGCCTACCATGCGAAATGCATCATAGCACCGCCCATTATAACACATCCACCGGGCTATAACAAGGGTGACAATAACCGGCAGACCTGCTCTTTTATGCGGATCTTCAGGTTCCTTCCCGTGTAATAATCCCGGGTGATCTGACGGCAGACTTCCAGATCCCTGTGAAATATTTCCACCATTTCCCACGCCTTTTTTTCATCATATATCACAGCATTTACCTCAAAATTCAACGCAAAGCTGCGGATGTCCATGTTCGCTGTTCCGTAACACAGTACTCTGTCATCCACGATCATGCCCTTGCTGTGTAGAAAACCGTTGTTATAGGTATAACAGTTGGCCCCGGCCATGACCATATCGCCAAGATAAGAATAGGTGGCCCAATAGACAAACGGGTGATCCGGCATACATGGGATCATAATGTTCACTTCGATCCCGGACTTCACCGCGATCATCAGGGCATTCAGGATCGCCTCATCCGGGATAAAATACGGAGTCTGGATATAAATGCTTTTCTGTGCCTTGTTGATCAGACGCAGGTAATTATCATGGATCTGCTGAGTCGTCTTATCCGGACCACTGCTGATAATCTGCAGATCACAGAAATCCCTCGTACCGGCTTCGATTCCCCGGAACAGTTCTGGGCGCAAAAACAGGTTCTCTCCTGCCGCATAATTCCAGTCTAAAATAAATCGCACCTGGAGCCCCAGTACCGCACTGCCGCAAATCCGCAGATGGGTATCTCTCCAGTGTCCGAACTTTTCATCCAGATCAATATATTCCTTCCCGACATTAAATCCGCCCACGTAAGCCACTTTATTGTCAACGACCACAATTTTCCTGTGGTTGCGGTAATTGATACGAAGCTGAAGCCTCCGCAGGATCGCCGGGAAAAATTCCGCGGTCTGCACACCCTTTTCATTCAGCCATTTCCAGTAGCTGTGCCGCACGGAACGACAGCCCATGGCATCGAACAGAACCCGGACCTCCACACCCTGTGCCGCCTTCTCGATCAGAATATCCTTGATCTGATTGAATAATACGTCGTTTTTAATAATGTAGTATTGGATATGGATAAAATGCTCCGCATTCCGCAGATCTTCCATCAGCGCCCGGAATTTCTCATTGCCGTCGATGAAGATATCCACATCATTGTCCTTCGTCAGCATGGCTTCTCCGGCCTCCAGATTATACATGACCAGATCCTCATACCCCCGGATATTCTCATCCAGCTCCTGGACATCCCGGGATCTCAGCCGGTACTCCTGCTGCCTGATATCTTTGCTGATGTGATCCTCCACCTCTTTGATCCGGAACATTTTCCGCTTGTGCATATCCTGCCCCAGCAGCAGATAGAACACGAACCCCAGTACCGGTATAAAATACAACAAAAGCAGCCATGCCCACACACTCTTTGGATCCCGTCTCTGGAAAAACACGATCACGATGGCAAACAGCATATTAAAAAATACCAGGTGGTTGCAGAAAAAATCTATTCCTGTCTTTACGATCTCAAATGCTTCACTCATAATACTGCCCCTTCAGATGAAAAACATCCCTTTTCCTCAATATATCATAATGCAAACCTTCTTTCCAGCAAAAGAGACTGACAAATGCCGAAAAAATCAACATTCTCAGTCTCTTCTTATCTTTTGTATTCAAGCCGGCGGTCTCCGGCCGTGATATTTTATCCCTCTGTGATGAGTGTTCTCTTTCTATCCTGATCGCAGAATTCAATCACATAGGAACAATCCTGCAGATCTGCCCTCAGCTGTGCAGTACAGCCCTGATGTTCCCATACAAAGCAGATTCTGGATCCTTCACTGCTTACTTTGATCCGGCTTTCTTCCGAGAACGCCGGGCAGGAATTCCGGAATCGCAGCAACTCCAGTTGCTGCTTTACAATCGGCTTACTCAAACCACTGCATACCTGTGCTGTCGTCAGATTTGTCCGATTGATCTCCTTATGTCCTCCTGGACCTGCCTTTTTCACCGCTTCGTAGTCGTTCTTTCCGGCGAACAGATCCAGATACCAGATCTGCGGTTTGCCCGGCATAAATATCTGCAAGGCTCTCGCAAGGAGCATCTTTCTCTCATCTTCGCCCAATGCACTGAAGTAGGTTGCATTCACCTGATAGTAAATGTTTTTCTGACCGTGAAGATCCTTCACATATCCCCCACGGGAGACAATAGTGTCGATCAGTTTCTGAACCCGGTCCTCCGCCAGAATTCCTTTGAGATCCAACAGTGGAATCCCATCGTGACAGCCAAGCATATTCACGGTTCTGATATTTTTATCGATCAGCTCCTGTGCCCATCCGGCCAGATGTTCTCCGTTTCCCGATTCCAGGGCATCTATAATGAGTCCCGGCAGAAAGAAGTCATAGGTGACATATCCCTGCTCTGCTATCTTCTCATATATTTTTTCACTATAGCTTTCATGAATCTCCGGCAGAAGTTCCATACCGTACGGTTCCGCAATCTGTTTTATTTTGTCCAGCAGCTCCCAGGTGTCCGGCTGGTTCAAAAAATTCCGTTCCCCCGGAGTCTTCGGTGCATAAGCAAATGCATCCAGTCTTACAATTTTAGCACCATATCCCGCCAGTGTCTTTAACACTTCACGATAGTACTCCCATACTTTTGGCGACTGAATATTCAGATCCATCTGTCCGAGATAATACCGATGCTGCTCCATGTAATTCCAGACCGTTATAACCTGTTCTTTTGTCAACCTTCCTGCTTTTCGCTCCAGAACGATTTTCTGTAAAATGTCTGCCGGCTTTTTTCCTTCCGGGCAGCCCATGGATAGTTCCTGTGCAATAATTTCCGCCTGCATATATTGCAGATCGGCAGCTTTCATCAGTTCAGGAGCATTAACCTCAGGGTAGTTCACTTCCTGATAAAAAGTATTCCAGTAAGGGATCTCTCTCCCATCCGGAAAACGTACCATAAGAATGGGGAGCCCAGGCTTCCGGAAAAACATCTTTTTCAGATACTTTTCTTCCGGAAGGATATATCCCTGCTCCGTCATTTCTCCGCAGTCCTTCCAGAATTCATTCCAATTAATGAAGAAGTCCTTGTACTCCGATTCTTCCCCTTTTGCAATGATATCCTGGAATTGCTTTGACAACACCGAAGCATGATTCAGAATAAAATCCAGCTTCAATTCAATCCCGAGCTTTTTTATTGCTTCCAATGTTTCGCCGGAAGCATACATCTTGTTCAGAGAATAATCAATCACAGAAAAGCCTCTGTCCAGATCCGTATGGTACAGACTGGGCAGAATATAGCAGGAAGAAAATGCTCCCTCTGCCTCTTCCGTTTTCAAAAAATCTACAACATCATCCAGGGTTCCGCCCAGACTATCCGGGTAGAGATTCAACATCGGTCCTATGTTCATAACATCTTTCCTTTTTATTTCTGAAGCTTCGGAACAAATTGCGCATATTCCTTCCGGTCTAACACCGTTCCGTCCCGGGTAACAATAAGTTTTGCTTTCTCAGCCTGCTTTTTCAGCATTTTCTGCTCAATATCCAGTACCATCATCGTAAATGGGGTGTCTATCCATTGATCACGGTTTCTTTCCAGACGGCTCTGCAATGTCTCCTGGGGGGTACTGTCAAGGTAGATGGAAATATCCACACCGCTGTAGTATTGACTGTTGCTGTGTGTCCACTCCACCAACAGCACTTTTATTCCGGTGAAATCCTTCTCTTCATACCACAGTTCTGTCTCTTCGCGTCCCATATGTCTGACCCATAGCTTCTCTCCGCCGGCTTTAAACGCATGAACCAGTCTGTTTACTTCTTCAAAATTAATTTCCTTTTCCGTGCCAAGATAATTTTCCAGAGCTTTTCTGCCGTTTCTAAGATAGGACTCATACCATGGATATTTTTCGACATGTTTTTCATCCGCATCATTTCCGGCTTTTTGAAATTCCTGAATGATTGTACATCGTTCTTCTGTATAAGTCTGCTCTTTCAGCATTCCCACAATTGCATTTTCTCTGAAAATCTGTAGCCGCTCCGCATCATTGTACTTGGGAATTCTATGCGGATAAGCATCTCCGGACAAAATGTAATTTTCTATCCCTTTTTCCTTCAGGAAGCAGGAAAGTAACAAGGCCGTCACTGTTTTTCCGGATCCGGAGCCTCCGCTTACTGCAACGACTACTTTTTCGGAACGTGTCTGCTTCGCACAGTTTTCAATCATGGGGAGCAGCTTTTGCATCAGTTTTTCTGCCAACGTAGTATCATATATTTTCAGTAGCTCCTTTGATGACGGTTCTGCTTCACTTTCCATTATGGTTCCTTTTTCTATCATATCTGTTCCTTTATCGTCATTATTTTACTTTGTGGACTCCCGGTCGATCAGTTCTACCGGAAATACAACCTGGGATGGAACCTTTTCACTCTTTACTTTTTTCACAATCGCTTCTATGGCATATTCACACATTTCCTGCACCGGCTGATGAATGGTCGTAATGGAAGGATACGTCAGTGTGGAAATCCAGGTATCATCGAATCCCACAATAGAGATATCCTCCGGAACACGTTTTCCCATTTTTTTGCATGCACGGATAATATTTGCAGCCATTACATCACTTGTTGCAAAAATTCCATCCAGATCCGAATTTTTTTTCAATAATTCCAAAATATTGTTGCCGAATTCTTCTGATAAGGGAGCCAACCTGTCTGTATAAACCACACGTCCACTGATTTTTTTATCCTCGCAGCACTTCATAAATGCCTTTTCTCTGCTATATGCAGGGATATTTTCCTTGGTAGGCGGGTTAAAAATTGCGATATTTCTGCATCCGGCATCAAATAACCGGTTAGCCGCCAAAATACCACCCTGATAGTTATCGCAAAGAACTGCCGGAATGTTTTCCGCAATTTCTCTCTCAAAAGAAATCAGCGGACAATTGGAATCCAGATGTTCCATCGTCTCTCCGATATGGCTGCACACAACAATTCCAAGAACTCTGTGTGAATAGAGCAGATCAATATACTGTAATTCTTTTTCCCTGCTGTTCTCGGAAATACAGACCATTATCTTGTAGTTGTGTTTTGTCACATAATGCTCCAGCCAGTGAAGGACCTTGCTAAAGTAAGGATGCTCTACAGATGGGAGAATCACCCCGATATAATCACTCTTCTGCCGGGATAAATTTCTCGCCATTTCGTTTGGCATATAGTTCAGCTTTTCCATGGCAGAATATACTTTTTCTCTCGTCTCTTCACTGATGTATCCACGATTATTCAATACTCTGGATACTGTTGTGGAAGTCACTCCTGCTTCTGCAGCTACATCTTTGATTGTTGGCATATTCCCTTCCCCTTATCTTACTTTTTTGCATCAGACAGTAACGGAAAGTCCGTCGTAAGTCAACAGGAACCCCTCCTGACCTACCAGTCTTTCATATTCCTGCGGAATCATACCGCACATATGAGAATAATGATTCAGATAATATTCCGTATCCGGTGTCACTGCATGCATTCTGCGGAGTTTCTCCCGCAGCTCTACATTTTCCCGAATTCCCATATGCGTGTCACCATCCAGTATACCTCTGCTGGTATCCATACTGACGACGTCAAATTTTATGTTCTGTTGTTCTATAAAATCCAGTGTTTCCTCCGGCAAAGCCCCCGTATCATTTGCATACAATAAGGTCGATCTTCCATCCTCGATCACAAAGATCAGAGCTTCCTCATCCAGCTTGTGATATGCCTTTAAAGGTGTAAACTTTAAATGACCTATACGGAATGGTTCAAACTTTTGAATCCGGTGAAATCTCATCCTTGTCAGATCTACATGTGGATCCTTAGCTATTATCTCCATAATACCATCCCGAACCGCATCATTGCCATAAATTTCCATTACTTTTTTATCTTTTTTTTGAATCACGGATGCCATTTCCCGCAGTCGGAAGCATATTTCCGTGGTATTCAGGTGATCGGAATGAGAATGGGTAAATACTAGGTGATTTACCTCCGATAAATCCACATGGCTGTTAATACATTGGGAAAAAATATCCGGCGACAGGTCGATCATCACCTGATCTATCAGAGTACAGCTACGTGTCTTTACATTTTTTCCCAACAACGTTCTTACCTTACGACATGCTTCACACTGGCAGAAAATACTGGGGAATCCTTCTGCTCCGCCTGTTCCGAGATATCTGATTTCCACTTTATCACCCCTTAATTCCGCTGGATGTCACAGATGCCACAAACTGCTTCTGGAATACCAGGAATAATATCATCGTAGGAATAACCATTAATGTAGAGAACGCAAAGACCTGTCCCCAATCAGTGTAGGTATCGGAAAACAGTGACTTTAAAGCCAGCGGCAGTGTTCGGTAAGTACCGTCTCTGGTAACCAGGGTGGGCCACAGCAGATCGCTCCAGGAACGGATGAATGCCATGATCGCAACAGTGGTAATGATCGGCTTAGACAAAGGCATCATGATTTTGGTAAATATTTTCCAGTAGGAGGCTCCATCAATAATTGCAGCCTCCTGCAATTCCTTCGGCATTCCCTTAAAATGATTATAGTATAGATACATGTACATGGGATATGCGACACTTGGAATGGCCAGTCCTATATATGTATTTAACATTCCCAGTGAATTCACTGTCATAAAACGGTTAATGATAATGGACTCTGTAGGAATAATGCTCAATGCCACAATGGTGGATATAATGATTGCCTTTCCACGGAAATTAAGCATTCCCAGTGCATATCCGATCATTGCATTGATTGTGGTTGCCAGCAAGACAAAGATGATCGTTACTACAACGGAATTCTTGAAGAACTTGAAGAAATCCGCTTTCACAATAACATTGATATAGTTATCCAGTGACAGGTCTCCGTAAGGAATGAATGCTCTGATATTTGACATATCCGATTCAATCTGCGCATATGGTTTCAGGGAAGATACGAACAAAAATACGATCGGTCCGATGAAAATAGCTGCTATGAGCAAATATCCAAGATACATGCACAATTTCATAATGATTTTTTTCCTTTTTGACATTGCAGTTCTCATTCCCTAGTCCTCCTTTGCAAACTTATTCTGCAGAATTGAAATAACCATTACCAGCATAAAGAATGTAACTGCGATTGCGGAAGAGTATCCTACCTGTCCATTTACGAATCCGGCTTTGTACAACTGGAATACTACGGTCGTTGTTGCATTGGACGGTCCGCCGTTTGTCAGTACATACACCTGGGTGAATACTTTCAGGGAATTGATAATCACAGATACCAAAACGTATACCAGTGTATTCTTCAATCCGGGTACCGTAATATAAATAAATTTCTCAAAGGTGGTACATCCATCAATTTCGGCAGCCTCATATAGTTCTTCGGAAATGTACTGCAGACCACTTAAAATGATCAACATCTGCATACCAAGATTCTGCCAGATATACATAATTGCCAGACACGGAAGTGCCAGATGCTGATCCTGAAGCCATTTCTGAGGTGCAATGTGCAGCAGACCCAGAAACGAATTTAATAATCCGCTGGATTTGGAGGAAAAAATGAATGCCCAGATAACTGCCACTACAGTCATCGTTACAACCTGCGGACTGAAATAGATCAGTCGGAACACCTGTACGCCTTTGATCTTCTGGTTTACAAAAACCGCAAGCACGGTTCCGATCACCAATACCGAAGGCACTACGATCAGTGCATACAAAAATGTATTTTTAAAAGAAAGTACTGTCACTTTGCTTGTGAAAATCTCAATATAATTCTTCAACCCTACAAAGGCTGTTTCCATTCCCACTTTGGGAATCAGTTGTTTATTGGTAAATGAATACACAACAGACATTGCAAACGGTAAAATGATAAATACCAGTGCCAGCACCACTGCCGGTGTGCAGAACAGGAATGCGGCTTTTGACTCGCCACGTTGCAATCCGCTTTTTTTCTTAGAACTGTTTGCCATAGGTACTCCTTTTTCTTATGAATAAGGCTGCCCTCACAGACAGCCTTATCCGATCCTTCTTATTTCAGATTATTGAAAGTTCCATCCGTTCTCTGTAATAATTTCATCGATATTTGCAGCGGCATCGTGCAACTCTGTTGCAGGATCTGCGCCGGCATAGATATTACCGATAACGCTGGCCATTGCATCATAAATGGTCATATGTGCAGGAGTGTACGGACGCAGGAAGGAAATACCGCTCTCCAGCTGCTGTCTGTACAGATACAGGGTACCTCCCTCACAATAGTCGGGGATTGCATCCATAACACTGGATCTTGCGGGAACCGCACCGTTGACATCTACTACCATCTTGATGTAATCGGGGTTGGTTGCTTCCTGCAGCATTGCCCATACAGCATCATCATTTCCGGATTCCTGTGCTCCTGTGGTCATGATCATAACAGTAGAACCGGAGCAGGTGTAAACCCCGTGTCCCATATCAGGCAGGGGAACCAGGATCAGATCATCGCCAAGTGCAGCCTTATAATCCTGATACTTGGAATGTCCATACAGAGCCAGGGCATTCTCACCCTTCTGGAAAGAATCTTCATAATCACAGGTTGCATCTGCATATCCATCTGTGAACAGCTTTGCCAGGAAATCGAAAGAAGCAATTGTATTATCGCCGTCCAGAGTTCCTGTGCAAAGTCCGGTCTCACGATTCATGTAGTCTCCGCCAAAGCTTGCTACAAACGGCATCCAGGTGTAATACTCGGTGGAAGGTTTGTTCTGTCTTACATAGATGGGCCATTCTACACCGCTGTCTTTTAATTTCTTCAGCGCATCTTCAAACTCTGCTTTATCCCATGCATCCTTGTAATCGGCAGGAATTCTGACACCGGCATTCTCCAGCATGGATTTGTTAGCCCAGAAAGCCAGGCCACTATCGAACTGTGCAACGGAAATGATGTGATCATTATAAGTGCACTCAGATACTACGCTGGGAAGATAATCATCCATCAGTTCATCGGTTACATAATCGTCCAGATTTGCTACCAAACCCGCTTCATAATATTTGGGGATCAGCAGATAGTCGGCAACTACGGCATCCGGCATATCTCCGGCGATAGAAGATGTCTGCATCTTGTTATCCAGCTCGTCCTTGGAATAATACTCATCTGTAATGGTAATATTCAGATCTCCTTCGATCTTGTCAAACATTTCACGGTATATATCATCTTCTGCGCCGGAGCTGATCCAGACTTTCACTTCTTTCCCTTCATAACCGCCCTGTGCATCTGTTGCAGCGGCTGCTGTTCCATCCGCAGTATTTGCCGTTGTTTCATTCTTGGAGTCTGTAGTTGTGGCACCTGTCTCTGAGCTTCCACAAGCTGCTAATGATACGACCATCATTGCACTCAACAATCCTGCTAAAATTTTCTTTTTCATGTATTGTTCTCCTCTCTGAATCTATACATTTTGTAGATATGTAATTGTATGTCAACCGGTTACATATTTTGTAATTAAGAATATATACTAATTTTTATCGTGTGTCAACCGGTTACATATATAAATTTTCAACAAACTTGGATTTGATTTTTTGTATAGTTTCACTTTGTACTCCAATTTGACGCAGATATTCCGGAACTCCACCCCATTCCTGGTCAATCCAGTTCAGAATCCATTTCATGTTGTAGATATTGGAACCGGAAATATCGGTCGTAAATTTTGTAATATAGGTACTGCTACATTGGTAATCCACCAGAATATCTTCCCGATCCACTCCCACGGATGATAAAATCAACATTGCCAGAATACCGGTACGGTCTTTGCCGGCTGCGCAATGGAACAATACCGCTCCCTCGGAATCAGCGACTACCTCCAGAGCTTTCCTGATCTCTTTTCCTCCGTTGCGGAGCATCAGGCGATACATGCGATGCAGCGTTTTGGTCTCCACCACACTACTGTTTACAATATCCAACTGTTCCAGCTTTGTGGTACCCATAAGCGAACAGTTGATATAATCCATACCCTTTCCCAATCTGTCCGGAAGATCTTTTGTCTCACTGGGAAATCTTAAGTCAATGACCGTATTGACTCCCAGGTGCTCTATCTTTTCAATATCCTCTTCCGTCGCCTTATTCAAAGCTGTGCTCCGGAAAATCACACCATATCTAGTTACGCCTCCGTCACACGCATAGCCTCCCAAATCTCTGAAATTTGCCACCTGATCCAAGCGATATCTCCTACAATTCATCTCTTTCCATCCCTTTTTATCTCTGTTATTGTTATTTCACTCCTTATCCCAACGGTTCTCTTGAGGTCTTTGCATCCCCAAAAAAGAACATAAAATCCTGAATTTCTGTTCTCATCATTTTATCGGTACTTATAAATTCCTTTGCCTTTTCAAACTGTGGTTTTCTGTCGTAGGGAATTTGTTTCAATCGGATCTCGCCGTCTGTAATCGTCGCATAATGTGCCGTCTTATCCGGGTCATCGGGTCTTCGATACGAGGCACTTCCCGGGTTCAGCCATTCCATTCCATCACCTAAAATATGAATACATTGTCTGTGTGTATGCCCGAAAATCAGTCTTCTGTTCCCTGTATTATCTGTTCCGTAATGCTCCGCCCAATATTTATCAAACGCGTACCTGCTTTCTATCGTCCCATAACCACTATCATACTGATGGGCAATTCCGTATTTCCATCCGTCTGCCTCAAAATATGCGGTTTCCGGTAACTGCTTCAGCCACCTAATACCCTGGTTGTTTAGCTGTTCACAATTATAGTGAACCCACTTGTATTTTCCATCTTCTACATTTTTCCATTCCTTACTTTCATAAGTATTTATAACGTGAAGATCATGGTTGCCATACACAAGATGCGTGTTTTTCAGATTGCGGAACCGTTCTATCACTTCCGCCGGATAGATTCCATAGTCTGTATAATCCCCGGCGCAGCACAGAATATCGTAATCAGCCTCTTTTTCCAAAATGGTGTTCAATGCGGCTATGTTCGCATGTACATCTGATACTACCAGTACTTTCATTTTCCGCACCTCCTTCTTTTTTCACATTATATAATTTTACCGCACGTATGTCAACCGGTTGACATACGTGTTTCATAATTTTTTATATTACAAAAAGACTGCCACATGGTGACAGTCTTCCTTACAAGAACCGGAAACAAGATAGAAATCATAAATGTATGGTTGCGTATTTCATCACATCTATGTTACAATGTTTTTTAGGAATTTGTTCCGATTAACTGAAGGAGGGACTGTAAAATGAGTCCGGTGGCAATCACATTATTAGTTATTGTAATAGTACTTGCGATTATCATTGCAGTATTATATTTCTTAGGTAAGAAAGCACAGAAGAAACAGGCAGAACAGCAGGAACTGCTGGATGCCAACAAACAGACCGTATCCATGCTGATCATCGATAAGAAACGCATGAAGCTAAAAGATGCCGGTCTTCCACAGATGGTCATTGACCAGACCCCGAAGATGATGCGCGGTTCCAAACTCCCCATCATCAAGGCAAAGGTTGGTCCTCAGATCGTATCCCTGATCTGTGACGAGAAGATCTTCGACAGTGTTCCTGTGAAAAAGGAAGTAAAAGCCGTTGTCAGCGGTATCTATGTACTGGATGTCAAGGGACTGCACGGCAAGACCGAAGCTGCTCCCGAGAAGAAAAAAGGCTTCTTCAAGCGTCTTGTAGCTACGGCACAGGAAAAGGCCGGAGCAAAGCCTGTAAAGTAAATAACTATTCAGACCCCATTGTGTGTCGTCTGACGCACATAAAAATAGCAGATGTTCGTTGAATGCTTGCATTCATAAGAGCATCTGCTATTTTTTATGTTTATCTTTCTTCTATTTTTCCCGAATATGGATCTTCAGGCAGCTTTCGCTCAGGGGTTCTCCCTCATGATCCAGCGTGTATTCCACCGTCACGTGAATCTGATCCTCCTGTTCCTCTACCAGTACCCTGCCGGTTTCGATCCCCAGCATCAATTGCCCGTAGGGTGTGTTATACGGGATCATATGTCTCTTATTTTCCTCGAAGATCATATGCATCTCAGCTGTCCCCTGTCTGGTCAATTCCAACAGATGATCCCGGAATTTGATCCGGCTCCTGCAGGGAGCTTGGTCTTTATCCATTTTCTCCTCATAGAGCAGATAATGACTGTCGTTTCTCTTAAAATATTGTGCCGGCTGCACGGTCTCCACCGCTTCGCTTTCCTGCTCCTGTCCGGAAGCATGCAGACCGGACAGTACAAGTTCTACCTCTCGATTCATTTTCTCTTCATCCTCTAATACTCATCGATCTTAATGGTCTTGGCCGACAGGATTCCGTATTTAATAATGGAATTGGCAAAGTGCTTGAACTTCTCCGCCCCATCGCTGACATAGAACTGGTACTTGTTCTCTCCCAGATGCGGCTCCTCATCATTGAGAATATGATAATGCTGTAACAGTCCCTTCAGTTCTCTGGCTGTCTCGTATGCCGGATTCACCAGCGTCACCTGATCTCCCATGACACGTCCCACTGTGGAACGGATCAGCGGATAATGGGTACACCCCAGAATCAGGGTATCGATGTCAATATCAATCAACTCTGACAGATAACGCTTTGCGATCTCATCGGTCACGGGATCTTCCCACAGGCCTTCTTCCACTAAAGGTACGAACAGCGGGCAGGCCTTGCCGTAGATCGTAACATCTTTATTCAGTTCCTGTATGTATTTGTTGTACATCTGGCTGCCGATGGTAGCTTCGGTGGCAATCACGCCGATGCGGCCGTTACGTGTCACCTCCGCCGCGGTTCTGGCTCCCGGCTTGATTACACCGATGATCGGAACATCGATCTCTTTTTCCAGTTCATCCAGTGCATAGGCACTCGCCGTATTACAGGCCACCACAATAGTCTTCACCTGAAAAGTCTCCAGAAACCGCACGATCTGCTTTGAAAAGCGAGTCACCGTCTCCTTGGACTTACTGCCGTAGGGCATTCTTGCCGTATCTCCGAAATATATGATCTTCTCATTGGGAATCTGCCGCATGATCTCCCGGGCAACGGTCAGTCCGCCGATACCGGAATCGAATACCCCGATGGGGGCATCCTTTTTCAGCGCAGTAACATTCTCCTGATACATGGGATTTCTCCTTTTATTTTTTTAACATCGTAAGCAGTCTGCTCTTGAACCGGATCTGCTCCGGATCCGCCTCCAGAATCTTCCAATAGATCTGGCTGTCGGAATTCCATTCTACCACTTCCGGACCGGTCTGTACAGTCTCTGCCTCCGTGGCTTCCGTCTCCTCGTATACGATCTCATAGGTGGACGGCAGCATCGTAAGCTCCGGGTAGATCACGCCCCACCAGCCGTAACAGGCCAGTGCCACAGTCAGTATCCGGACTCCCTGCACCAGCCGGTGTAATATTTTCTTTTCTGCAATCATCCTGCGATATTTTTCATAACAAACATATAATCTATCCATCAGCATTCCTCTTTCCATAAATTACCGTTTCGGTTCTATGGAAATCATTACCGCTTTCCGGACAGATTATACTTTTGAAATCTATTTATTTTTCTCCCGTTCCAGACGGATCTGGCGGATGATCGCCTTTTTCTGATTATCTATATGCACCTTGGCCATATTGGATGCCGTTTCCTTATCCTTTTTCACGATGCTCTCATAGATGACCTTGTGTTCCTCCACCAGGCGCTCATGCTGGCTGAAATCCTTGATATACTCAAAACGATAACGGTACATCTGCTCGGACAGGTTGTTGACCAGCTGGATCAGGCGCTGGTTCCCCGTGGCCTGTACAATGATGTCATGCAATGCCACATCCGCCTGTGCGATCTGTTTAATGTCATCGGTCTTCACCGCCGCTTCAAAGGTATCGCAGGCCTTTTTCAGATCCTGTAATTCCTCCGGAGTGATCCGGTCACACGCCAGCTCCACGCAGAGCGCATCCATGGCCCTGCGGACCTCCAGCACATCGTTCATGCTCTTCTCCGTGATCTGAGCCACTTCTGCTCCTCTTCTGGGGATCATGGTCACCAGTCCCTCCAGTTCCAGCTTACGGATGGCTTCCCGGATCGGCGTACGACTGACTCCCAGCTTGTTGGCAAGATGGATTTCCATCAGTCGTTCTCCCGGCTTCAGTTCCCCCGTCAGAATGGCCTGACGCAAAGTATTGAACACCACATCTCTGAGTGGCAGAAATTCATCCATTGTCACCTGTAAATTATCCTGCATACCTCTACTCTGGCATTACTCACAAAATTCCGTCAGGAAAATCTGCTTTGCCAGCTGTTCCTCCTCTAATTTATCATATGCCCTGCGGGCCATGTCCTTCTCTACAAAAATACCGAATACCGTGGGACCGCTTCCGCTCATCAGACTGTTGATGGCTCCCAGTTCCTTCATACGGTCCTTGATCGTCTGGATTATAGGATATGCACTGACGGTTACCGTCTCCAGCACATTTTCCATCCGGTCCAGGATTCCCTGTAAGCTTTCCTCAGCGATGGCTTCCACCATACCGTCAATATCAGGATGTTTCACGATCTCCTGAGCATCCAGATGTTCGTACACGTATTTGGTGGAAACATTGATATCGGGCTTTGCCACCAGTACATAGCAGTCCGGTGCCGGAGCAAGCGGTGTCAGTTTCTCGCCGATTCCCTCAGCCAGCGCCGTTCCGCCCATGACGCAATAGGGAACATCCGCACCGATCTTCACCCCCAGTTCCATCAGATCCTTCAGTGTGCACCCAAGATCAAACAGACGGTTCATTCCTTTTAAGGTAGCTGCTGCATCCGTACTGCCGCCGGCCATGCCCGCTGCTATGGGAATATGCTTCTCCAGATGGATCTTCACGCCTCCACTGATAGGATAAGTCTCCATCATCAGTTTTGCCGCTTTGTAGATCAGATTATTCTCATCCGTAGGCAGTTCACCGGAATCTGTGGTTATCACGATCCCACCGTCTGTTCTCTCAAAGTCCAGCACATCATAGATTCCTACAGTCTGCATGACCATCTTCACTTCATGGTAACCATTCTCCAGTCTTCTGACCACATCCAGCCCCAGATTGATCTTGGCATACGCTTTTATCCGATATTCGTTCATTTTTGTCTCCAATACGTTAGGGCGCTATTCCAAAACTACATGCCTCTGAATAGCGTGTATACAATAATTGTACTTAATTTTATACAATCCTGCGTATTTTGTCAATGGAGTGCGGTTCTTTCCATAGATTTTTCCACTGTTTTTCTCTAAATCCTCTAAAGTATCCACTGTCCGGGGACGATATAACAGGTGAAACCAAAAACCCTCAGAAGGTTAAAACATGTATAGTCAAGGATGACAACAGGTACGGACAGCAGAACCGTACCGGAAAAGAGGAAACTATGAGCGTAAACGGAGTTACATCAACCCAGGCCGCTGCAGCCTACAGCTATAACAGTACAAGTGCAGCAAAAGAGAAAACTTCCGCAGAGGAAGCAAAAACTACAACTACCGCGGAAGATACCGGTGTCATCTATGAGCACAGCACCGCTGCCAAGACTTCTTCGACGAAGAAAACCTATACACCGGATACCAATCTGGTCAACAAATTAAAGGCAGATGCGGAAAACCGTGCCAGTCAGCTTCGTTCTCTGGTAGAACAGATGATGGGCAAGCAGGCTAACACCTACGGCAATGCCAATGACATCTGGTCCTTTTTACGTTCCGGTAATTTCACCGTAGATCCTGCTACCAAGGCACAGGCGCAGGCAGATATCGCCGAGGACGGTTACTGGGGTGTGAACCAGACTTCCGACCGTATCATTCAGTTTGCCAATGCTCTGACCGGCGGTGACCCGGACAAGATCGAGTCCATGCGCGAGGCATTCAAGAAGGGCTACGCACAGGCTGAGAAGACCTGGGGCGGTTCTCTTCCCGAGATCTCCCAGAAGACTTATGATGCTGTTATGGAGAAATTCGACAAGCTGGCAGCAGATGCCGGACTGACCACAGAAGAATAATGTCGTATACTCGACAGACTTTCCTATAGAAAAACCATGTTGTACTGATGCCACAGAACGCATCCATGTACAACATGGTTTTTCTTTTCCGAACTGTATCAGGCCAGACCTTTTACCAGCAGCACCTTCTGCCCCGAGCGTAATTCATCGCTTTCCAGCGCGTTTAATTCTCTTACAGTCTTCACCGGCATATGATATTTCCTGCCGATGCTCCACAGGTCATCCCCCGGTGCCGCAATATAGATCACCGCACTGGGCAGTCCGGCCAGCACATTACTGTCGATTTCCTGCTCTTCCACCCCTTCGATGGCTTCCAGCGGAATATTCTTCATCACGGTCGTGGAAAAGGAAAGAACAGCCTTTACATCCAGTTCCTCTCCCTCCAGCAGATTCACCTGCAGCTGCTCCAGTTCACTGTGTACCTCTGCCTGATCCGTTCCCGTCACTCCCTGCACATTCAGGGTATATTCATACGGAATCTGCTCTCTGGTACTCACATAAGGAGTCTCATCATTTTCCGTAATGCACAACACTGTAAGATCAATGCTGCCCTGCAGGCGGATTCCTTCCTCTGTGGTCTCCTGATGATCGATCGTCACGATTCCCTCACTGTGCAACACCTGCAGTACCGGTGAGCCGATATCGGTCTTTCTGTGATCCGTCACTTTTGTCTTGCCTGTGATTCTGGCCAGCAACTGACGCAGGCTGGAATCTCTGGTGTCCGGGATCACTTCTTTTGTCACGCCGTAAATATCCCTTAAAATATCGATCTGCTCTTCCTCATAGAGACGGATATTCAGTTCCAGAGCACATTCTAGCCCAAGGATTCTCTCTTCCCCGTCCAGATCCGGCTGGATCGTCAGCTCTGGCTGTCCGTGTTCCTGTCTTACCAGTGAATACCGGATATCCGGCAGCAGTTCCTCCCGACATCCCTGACATTCCAGAGTGCCATTCAGCGGAATTGTCGTCTCATAGGAACGAATAGACCGCTCCTCTCCCTCTGCCTCATAGAGAACGAAGACCTGAATATCTCCCTGCACTGCCAGTTTCTCTTCCTGTGGCTTGAATTCCACATCCCGCAGTGACACATTACTCCAGAGGATCTGGTAAATATTCGGATAGCTGGAAGGCAGCGGAATCTCCTCTTTTTTGCGAAAAATATCGTTCTTGCAGATGGAAAGCTCCGTCACCTCCATGGGCGAGATCCGGTATTCCACACCTTCTCCGGCGCTGCCTCCCTGGATTCCCACGGGCAGTTCTTCATCGTAAATCTCTTCGATCCGGGCCGTGAGAAGCAGCAATGCCTGCAGATTCAGCTTCCGGGAATTGATCATATTTACCGTGAAATCTTCTACGGTTCCATTCACCGCTACAGTATCTGACGGCAACGTTCCCTCCATATGAATTTTTTCTTCAAAGGGCAGTGCACCGCTTAAAAGCACCAGATTGCTCCCTGTCTCCTGCGTATGATACAGAATGGCATAGCCCAGTTTTCCCCGTACCGTCACCTCATCCGTACCGGGCCGGATCTCCTCAATGACAACTTCTCCCTTTTCCAGGTTCAGGGTACTGATGTCCGGTTTATCCTCTGGAAGATTCAGATCCTCCTCCATGGTAAACTGTATGACAGTGGATCGTTTTACCCGATCCATATGTATATTTCTCTTGATCAGCTCCACAATAAAAGACCTCCATATATACAGATATATCTATATATATGAAGGTCTCTGTGTACTTATACCGTATTCTGTTCTCTGTATCTTACTGCACTGCACCGATCAGATCGGTCAGATTCTCCACATGGTAGGTACGCATGTAATCCTCGATGCCCTCCACTACTTTCACGGTAGTATAGGGATCCACAAAATTCATGGCTCCGACGCTGACGGCGCTGGCACCTGCCAGGATAAATTCGATGGCATCCTCCGCCGTGGCAATACCTCCCATACCGATAATGGGGATCTGTACCGCCTGTGCCGCCTGATAGACCATACGGACAGCGATGGGTTTGATGGCAGGGCCGCTCATGCCGCCGGTCTTGTTGGCAATGGCGAATTTTCTGCGGTGAATGTCGATCTTCATACCGGTGATGGTATTGATCAGGGACAGGGCATCTGCGCCTGCTGCCTCCGCTGCCTTTGCCATCTCCGTAATGTCCGTTACGTTAGGGCTCAGCTTCATGATAATGGGCTGTTTTGCATGATTTTTCAGTTCGGAAGTAATATTGTACAGAGCATCTGCTTTCTGTCCGAACGCAATGGCTCCTTCCTTGACATTGGGACAGGATACATTGATCTCCAGCATGCTGACTGCCGGTTCGTCTCCCAGTCGCTCTACCACATCCACGTAATCCTCTACGGTCTTACCGCAGACGTTCACAATGATCTTCGTATCATATTTTTTCAGGAAAGGAATATCTCTCTCCATGAATACGTCAATGCCGGGGTTCTGCAAACCGATGGCATTGAGCATACCGCCGTATACTTCTGCCACACGAGGGGTCGGGTTGCCGGGCCAGGGCACATTGGCTACACCCTTGGTCACCACCGCACCCAGGCGGTTCAGATCTACGAATTCTTCATATTCCATGCCGGAGCCAAAGGTTCCGGATGCTGTCATTACGGGGTTTTTGAAAGTTACTCCTGCAATCGTTGTCTGTGTATTCATCAGATCTCTACCTCCTCAGCATCAAATACGGGGCCATCGGTGCAGATTCTCGCATTATGCACATGAGAATGATGATCCACTTCTTTGGTCTTTACCACGCAGCCCAGGCAGGCACCCACGCCACAGGCCATATGCTCTTCCAGAGAGATATAGGCCTTGATTTCTTTTTCTTCCGCATATTTTTTGATGGCACGGAGCATGGGCATCGGTCCGCACGCGAAGATCACATCTGCCTGCAATGCATTTTCTTCGATGGCATTCATGACATTGCCCTTTGTGCCGACACTGCCATCCTCGGTGGCAATATATACGGTTCCGTTCTCTTCCAGATCCTCTTTTAAGAACAGCTGGTTATCGCGGTAGCCCACGATGATCTGCTTTTCTGCGGAAGCCGGAAGCTCTCTTGTCAGCTCCAGCATGGGAGGGATACCGATACCTCCGCCCATAAGGAATACTTTTTTGCCTTCCGCTGCCTCTGTGGGGAAGCCGTTGCCTAAGGTTCCCAGAATCTCCACACTGTCTCCTTCTGTATAAGAAGAAAATTCCGCGGTGCCCTGTCCGGCAATCCGGTACACAATGCGCAGGGCATCCTTTTTGTCGCTTACCTGACAGATGCTGATAGGACGGGGCAGCAAGGTGCTCCGGTCCTTGGGGTATACGCCGATGAACTGACCGGCTTTTGCCTGTTCAGCCAGATCTGTAGCGATCCACATGTCAAAAATTCTGGGTGCGATCTCCTTCTGGGAAAGCACAGTTGCTGTGATTTTCTTTTTCATGTTATTGTCCTTTTCTCTTCTATTTATAACGCTATAGCGCTCTTATAAGTGCTCTCTACCATGGGCTCTACGCTTCGTATACGATTCTGCCTCCGCAGATGGTCTTCCTCACTTCACCCTTCAGATTCCATCCGGTAAACGGTGTATTCGTGGCCTTGGACGCATATTTCTCCGGAGTGAACTCCGCTGCGGTATCGATCAGAATCACATCCGCCGGGCCGTCCTCGGCCAGATATCCGGCATCCAGATGGTACATAGCCGCCGGATTGGTACTCATCAGACGCAACAGCTGCTTCATGGTCAGATATCCTCTGTCCACCAGTTCCGTAATGCCCAGCGCCAGAGACGTCTCCAACCCGGTAATGCCGCTGGGTGCCTCTGTGATCGGCTTTGCTTTTTCCTCCGCAGTATGGGGTGCATGATCCGTAGCGATCATATCGATGGTGCCGTCCACCAGTCCCCGGATCACCGCCTGACGGTCCGCTTCCTCCCGCAGGGGCGGATTCATCTTCGCCAGTGTACCGTACTTGATCACGGCATCCTCAGTCAGGGTAAAATGATGAGGAGTGGCTTCCGCGTGGATATTGGAGCAGCGCTTTTTGGCCTGACGCACCAGCTCCACCGCTTCCTTGCTGCTGATATGCTGAATGTCGATGCAGGCTCCGGTCTCTTCTGCCAGCTTCAGGTCCCGCTCCACCAGCGCGATCTCCGCCTCTCTGGCAGAACCGCCGATACCGTAATACTCGCTGGCCTTTCCCCGGTTCACACCGTTGTTCTCGATATATTTCGGATCTTCTTCATGGAAGCTGATGGGCATGTCCAATTCTGCGGAGATCTCCATGGCGCGGCGTACCAGTTCCGCATCTAACAGAGGCACACCGTCATCCGTGAATCCCACGGCACCTGCCGTTGCTAGCTTCTTCATATCCGTCAGCTGTTTTCCCTGCATCCCCATGGTCACATTGGCGCAGGTGGTCACATGAATGCCTGTCTTCGCTCCCTTATCCAGGATATAATGCAGCGTCTCCTCACTGTCCACCGCAGGCTTCGTGTTCGCCATCAGTACCACTGTGGTCACGCCGCCTTTTGCTGCTGCCGCAGCACCGGTGTTGATATCTTCCTTTGCCGTAAAGCCGGGATCCCGGAAATGCACATGCACATCCACCAGCCCGGGAGCCACCAATAACCCTTCCGCATTGATCCGGGTCACTTTGCCCCTCGGTTCTATCTTTTCCGCAATCTTTACAATCTTGTCACCGTCGATCAGGATATCATAATTGCCCTCTCTGCCCGACTTGGGATCGATCATGTAGCCATCATGTATCAGTATCATATTGTCTCCATTCCCGGGCTTTTACCACCCGCCTTCGTGACCTGTTTCTCGGAAAAGTTTATCATGTTTTCATAGAAAAGAAAAGAGTGTTATAATAGAAAAAAGGAGGTCTGACGACATGAAAACAAGAGAGGAAGCGCTGAACTACGGATTGTCTTTTCCAAATACTTATATGGAAATGCCCTTCCACGATCCCAACTGGCAGCTGGTACGTGTGAAGGGCAGTAAAAAAGCTTTTCTATGGACTTATGAAAAGGATGGCTGTCTGCATCTGAATGTGAAGACCGATCCTGCCTGGCGGGACTTCTGGCGCAGTACCTTTTCTTCCGTCATTCCCGCATATCATCAGAATAAAGATCACTGGAACACCATTATTTTAGATGGTTCGATCCCCGATGAGGACATCCGGCGCATGATCGCAGAAAGCTATGATCTCGTCACCGACAGTCCTACGAAGCGGATCTATGAAGCCGTCAAAAAGATTCCGAAAGGCTGCGTCGCCACCTACGGTCAGGTTGCCGCCATGGCCGGAGAACCGAAGATGGCCCGGGCCGTGGGCAATGCCCTGCACAAGAACCCGGATCCCGACCATATCCCCTGCTACCGCGTGGTCAATTCCAAAGGGGAACTCTCCGGTGCCTTTGCCTTCGGCGGTTCCGACGAACAGGCCAACCGCCTCCGGGCCGACGGCATTGAAGTCATCGGTAATAAAGTAGACCTGCAGAAATTCGGTATATCGCTGTGAAACTTTTTTCATCGCAGCCTTTCGTCCATGATACCGGAAGCCGGCAAATTTCACCGGTTCTGGCCGATTTTTTACCATGTCAGCAAGGCCATACTGCGGTGTGAAAAACCAATCTTCTGTCCCTGAATGCTTCCATCGAGGCGACCCGTGCCTGAGAACATAGCCGCGGATTCGCCGTCGTAGCGGAAGAGATCTCCTCCCAGACCACTTTTGTCCAGGAGATGACCGGTGCTTTACGGGACGATGTAAAAGCACTGTAATATTTTTCGTTGCAGTTTTTTTACTTTTTCTTCTCAATCTGGGAACGGATATCATCCTCCAGAATATGTTCCACATCTTTTGCTTCTTTGCGGATGTTTTGCAGATTTTCACGAATCTCCCGTTCCTCCTGTACGATCTCGGGATGTTCCTTCTTTTCTTCTTTAATGAACATACACAGGAAGCTGATCAGTAATATGATGCAGGAGATCCAGATGGTCCTCGCCCCTATGTAGCCGATCATATGTCCGCCCAGCGCCGCACCAACGGCAAACAGGAAAATGATTCCAAAATAATTGCCGGATTTCCGTAAGATTTTTTTGTCCTTCGTCTTCCCATAGGCACACAGGGATTCCATGCCGCTGCGCAGATTACCGATACACATGGTACTGGCAAAAGCATAACCGTTCACCTTGCGGAAAGCCTGTACCTGCATGGCGCAGGCGAAAGATACCATGGCATTGGCCAGCAGATCCATCTCATTCGGGAAAAATCCCACGGCAAACAGCAACAGAATCTCTATAGCAAGCACCAGCTGCCGCCAATGGATCCTCTGAGCCTTCTGATATCGCATATGGATGCACTCCGCTGCCGCTACTCCCAACGCGAAGAACAAAAGCGGGGAAAAATACCGAAGCGCCACGGACCAGTTCCGGTCTACCAGATTCTGGGCCAGCAACACGATATTACCGGTCTGGGCATTGGCGAATACCTTGCCACGGTACATATAAGTATAAGCATCCTGTAATCCGCCGGAAATTGACAGAATTCCAGCAATCAGAAACGACTCTGACATTTGTCCGTGTAATTTACGCTGCATAGTAATTCTCATTCCTTTCAGTAACCTGCAGATTCTGTCTCCGATACATACAATTACCTTCCTACAGGCATCTCCTGATTACAGTACAGGCAACGATATCTCCCGGAAGGTGACAGTTCAAATATGTGGTCACAATTCGTCTCTATACTGGTAATACAACGGGGATTTTTACATTTTATCACATTAACCAGTCTTTGTGGAGGAACCGGATGATACTTTTTTGCAACTTTTCCGTCCCGGATCACGATCAGTGTGATCTGACTGTCCAGATATCCCAGAATATCCAACCGCTCCGGCAACGTCTCGCCCTCAATCTTGATCAGATCCTTGCAGCCGTATTTCTGGCTTTTCACCGATTGCAGCAATGCTACAGACTGTGTCTTGGATTCCAATTCCAGCAATCTGTAGATGTCCATTCCCTTTCCCGCAGGAATATGATCGATCACAACACCATTCTGAATGGATTCTACGTTTAACATAAAAACACCTTCTTTCCCGTCACAGGATCCGTAAGGTCTAACAGACTTAAGATCAATGCCATACGGATAAATTTACCATTCAATACCTGCTGAAAATACGCTGCTCTCGGATCTGCATCCACTTCCGGTGCGATCTCGTCCACTCTTGGGAGCGGATGAAGAACCGGCATGTCCGCTTTCGCCAGATTCAGTTTCTCCTGATCCAAAATGTAGATATCTTTTAACCGGATATAATCTTCCTCATTGAAAAAACGTTCCTTCTGAACTCTGGTCATGTAAAGCACATCCAGCTCCGGCAGCGTCTCCTCCAGGCTGGATACCTCATGGTAGGGGGCTTTGGCCGGTTTCAGGGTGTCTTCCACCAGATAATCCGGAACCTTCAGTTCCTCCGGAGAAATGAAATAGAATTCATTGCCCGGATAGCGTACCAGACTGTTCACCAGAGAGTGTACGGTTCTGCCGAATTTCAAGTCACCGCAGAAGCCGATCTTCAGATGATCCAGATGGCCCTTGCGCTGTCTTATGGTCAGCAGATCGATCAAGGTCTGGGTCGGGTGGTTATGTCCTCCGTCCCCGGCATTGATCACCGGGATCCGGGAATACATGGAAGCTCGGAGCGGTGCTCCCTCTTTCGGATGCCGCATGGCAATGATATCTGCATAGCAGCTGACCACCCGTGCGGTATCTGCCACCGTCTCACCTTTCGTGGCACTGCACTGTTCCGCACCGGCAAATCCCAATGTTCTGCCGCCAAGGTTCAGCATAGCCGTCTCAAAAGATAATCTGGTACGTGTGCTGGGCTCGTAAAATAAGGTTGCCAGTATTTTTCCATCTGCACAATGAGCATATGCAGCGGAATCGGCAGCAATCCGGTCTGCCAGGTCTAAGATTTCCTGCGTCTCCGCTACCGACAGGTCCAGTGAATCAATCAAATGTCGCATATCCTTTTCTCCTCTGTTTACTTTTTTTCAACCGCGTATTATACTATATCCACACGGATACTAAAAATATATAGTTTATATACGAGGTATATCATTTTTATATGGATATTAGTTTTGAATATTACAAGATTTTCTATTATGTCGCAAAATACGAAAATATCACCAAGGCTGCCATGGTCTTAAAAAGCAGCCAGCCTAATGTGACCCGGATTATTCATATTCTGGAGGATCAGCTGGACTGCCGTTTATTTCTCCGGGAACCCCGGGGACTGAAGCTAACCGAAGAGGGAAAACGGCTCTATGCCCATGTTGCCATCGCCTGTCAGCATCTGTTGGATGCGGAAGCCGAACTGTGCCGGGACAAAAACGTGTGCAGCGGCACCATTGAACTGGGTGTCACCGAGACCGCCCTGCATTTATTTCTGTTACAGAATCTCCATGATTTCCAGACTGGCTATCCGGAGATCAAAATACGTATCCAGAACAATACCACTCCGGAGATTCTGAAATCTCTGCAGAACGGCCGGCTGGATCTGGCTGTTGTGACAACCCCTTTTGAACTTCATGATGCTCTGGCCTGCGAAGATCTGCTGACTTTCCGGGAGGTTCCCGCCGGCGGCCCCGACTATGCCGCCTTGTCTGATCGTCCCATGACGCTGAAAGAATTCCGGCTCCATTCCATCATTGGTCTGGGATACGGCACCGCCAGCTATGAATATTACCGGAAGGTATTTATTGAACAGCATCTGGACTACGAACCCGCCATGGAAGTAGCTACCGCCGATCTGGTCATCCCTCTGCTCCAGAACAATCTGGGAGTGGGCTTCGTGCCGGAGCCTCTGGCAGCTCCCTTTTTTGAAAACGACAGTCTCGTTCCGCTGACCTTAAATGTGCCTCTACCGTCCCGCGAAGTAAAAATGCTGTGGGACAAAAGCCGCAGTCAGAGCCGGGCTACCGCTACTTTCTGCAGTTATCTGCGGGAACGCTGTCAGCGTAATCTGCCAATCCTGGATCCTGTGGATCGCACCCCTTTTCATTGTCATAACATCAAATCTGCTGACCGCTGATTTTGACCCGTTAACTTTGCTGGCTGCGCTGGTGTGCGTCACTTCCCTGATCTTTGCCACCAATGATATCGTACTCATTGTCCTGTGGACGCTGGCTTCCCTGGAAAACCCGGCATACATCCCCGTTGTAGTGAATTTCACCATCTTCTTTTTCAATGATATGTATGGTTTTATCAGTTGGCGGCGCCGGGAGATTTTGATGGATCTGTAAGAACCATTCGTTTAATCATAAAGCACGGTTTTATCCAGAAGTTCTGTTTTTAACACAATGTAAGGCGTGGAGGGTTTCCCTGTGCCTTCCTTTTGTCCGGTGATGTCCGGGCCTAAAAGGCTGGTGCTGACATGAATGGCATCGTCCGTCAGATACAGGGCATCCACAGCAATGCTGTACCCACCGGTCTTCTGCTCACCGTAACCAATACTGATATAGAGGTTCTGATTATCACTGTAGGTCAGCTGAAATGGCTCCGTTCCTTTTTCAGCGATTACAGTCTTTAATTCCTCGGGAATTTTTTCTTCACTGAGTACCGTAAAATCCAGATCTCTGAGTTTCACATTCTCTTTCGAAAGCAGACCGCAGCCTGTGAGCAGCAATGCCCCCAGTACTGCGGTCATTATGATTTTCCACTGTCTCCATTTGATTTTCATCCGTCATCCACCGTTAAAACTTCCTTATTGCATATTTATGTGAAAAAAGCAGAAATATACTCCTGTTCTGTACCTATCTCATTAATTTTCATCCTTTTCTCCTTTGAAGATGTGCGTTATAATAGGTGAAGTGCGTCAAAAGACGCCTTACAGAAAGATGAGGGAATCATAATTATGAATGATAAATTCAGCAGGAAAGTCTTCTGCGACGGTATCCGCGACGGCTTTCCCATTGCTCTGGGATATTTCGCAGTATCATTTTCTTTGGGAATTGCCGCAAGACATGCAGGCTTTACCCCCATGCAGGGTTTTCTGGCAAGCCTGTTAAATAACGCTTCCGCCGGAGAATATGCAGCCTTTACCCTGATTGCGGCACAGGCCACATATCTGGAAGTGGCGATCATCACGCTGATTGCCAATGCCAGATATCTACTCATGAGTTGTGCGCTGGCCCAGAAATTTTCTCCCAGCACGCCCTTTTTCCACCGTCTGATCATTGCTTACGATGTCACCGATGAGCTGTTCGGCATTACCATTGCCCGGCCGGGCATCCTGAATCCGTACTATACCTACGGTGCGATCCTGTTGGCAGCGCCCGCCTGGGCCGGAGGAACCGCCTGCGGTATCATCGCCGGAAATGCGCTGCCTCTTCGTGCTGTCAGCGCCCTGAGTGTTGCGTTATACGGAATGTTTCTGGCCATTATCATTCCGCCTGCCAGAAAAAGTAAGATCGTGGCAGCTCTGGTAGCGATCAGCTTTGCCTTGAGCTTTGCCTGCAATTATCTCCCCGGAATCTCTTCTCTGTCGGAAGGTACCAGAACCATCCTGTTGACCGTGATCATCTCCGGTGCTGCAGCAATCCTGTTCCCGGTGAAGCAGGATGCAGAGGAGGCCGTTCCTGCGGAAAACGGAGAATCTGTACAGAAAGGAGACCACGTAAATGAATAATTATATTTATATTGCTGTTATGGCGGCTGTCTCCTATACGATCCGTGTCTTACCCCTGACACTGATCCGTAAACCCATCAAGAATCAGTTTATTCAGTCCTTTTTGTACTATGTACCTTACGTGACGCTGGCCGTCATGACCTTCCCGGCCATCATCCATGCTACCCAGACCCCCATTTCCGGACTGGTGGCACTCATTGCCGGTATCATCGCCGCATGGCTCGGTGCCGGACTGTTTCCGGTATCCGTGATCTGCTGTGTGCTGGTGTTTGTGATCGAATTGTTTGTATAATGCCTTGTAATAAAACACGCCATTGAGAAGGATTCCTTCCCCATGGCGTATTTTTATGGTCCGGCTTCTTCACAGAAGCTTTTACAAATCATATTTTTTTAACATTTCCTGTACGAATTCCGGATCCTGCAAACGGGCAACCTGTGTAAATGTCAATAAGTTTTTGTGATTTTCTCCAAAAAACCGTAAATTCATCATGTTGCATATATTTATATATGATTACGACTGATGAAATTGTGAAAGATGCACAAAAACAGACAGCAAAACAAGACGGTTGCCACGGGGTAGCCGTCTTTTGTATTACCGTTCGACCGTTCGAACTTTTTACATTGCTTTCATTTCATTGGATGACTTACCATCAAACATACGCCGGGGATAATTATTCAACCAGTCTTGCGCCTGTGCGACTTGTTCCGGGGTAACATCCGCAAAATCACAGCCTTTAGGAAACCAACGGCGGATCATACGATTCTGATTTTCATTGCTTCCACGCTCTCCGGGGTTGTGAGGGTGACAGTAGTATATTGTCGTTCGAGGTTTACCACCGTTTATAGACTTTTCGAGTGCTTGCTGATTGAGAAATTCCGTGCCGTTGTCGCACGTGATCGTCTGAAAGATTTCACGGAAGCGGTCAGCACCATAAGAGCGTTCCAGATCATCAAGTGCACTTGCAACAGCTTTCTGCGACTTGTCCGGCATTTTCACAACTATTTCATTCCGGGTCTTGCGTTCTGTAAGAACTAATAAACAATCCGGGCTTTTACCTTGTCCGCCTACTACGGTGTCAAGTTCCCAGTGTCCGGCAGTCTTGCGTTTCTTGATCTCATGCGGACGTTCTTCTATGGATCTTCCTTTTTGATTTTTGTAAGACGGTCGTACGTGCTTGTATTCCTGTTTTGGCGTATCTCTGCGCCACGGTAAGTCTTTGTTGGTCACGTTCATAAATAAACCACGGTCAATGTAATGATACAGAGTAGTTACGCAAACTTCTGTGCGGCATTTGCCTTTAGCAGACTGTAAAACGGCGTATGGACTGTATTTCAGATCAATAATACAATGCTCAACGTGTTTCACAAAATCGTAATCATTGCCGATCTTTAATTCACGCCCTTTATTTTCTGCATGATAATCATGTTTCTGCTGTCCGATCTCTGCGCTGTAATAGTCATATTCAAGCCACGTTTGACCGTCACGCAGTTTTGTGCGCCCTCTCTTTATTTCGTAGTTGATTGTGTTGTAGTGCCGGTTCATCAACCGGGCAATTTCTCTCTGAGTTTTGCCGTCATTCAGATACATTTCTATCTTAAGACGATCAGCATAAGTCATGTTTTTTGACATGGTTTCCTCCCTCTCTGGCGGTAGTCTGCCTATATTCAACCGTACCAGAGCAAGCCCCGGAGCGTCAAGGAGGGCAATATCTATGGGGCTGTGCCTTGACCCTCTGTGGCTTCTCTGGTGGGGCTTCTGGCGGCGGTAGTGAGGGATAGCTTGTATTATAGCTGTCCAGGGCTTATGGCTCTGTATGGGGCTTGTGGGGGAGATGGCTTCCAGAGAACAGACAGTTCTCTAGACTCTCGTGTTTAATTTTTATGGGGAGTGAACGGAAAAATTAACAGAGGTGGGATGAAATCACCCCCAACCCCTCAAGGGGAGTAAAATTTCCTTGTGGGTGTCTGGGGGTAATATTTTTAATACTTTAGTTCGTAATAGGTTATTTGTTGACTTGCTTGTGGTACGTCTACGGTTTTTACATATACAATACGGTCTGCATAGATTTTACGGAAATCTTCTTCGTCAAGAAGAAAATGTTCTTCTTCTGCAATGTGACAGTTACGGCTGTAATAATAGCGGCGTTTTTCTTTCAAATGTTCGTCAACGCTTTTTGTAATGTATTTCGTAATATAACTACTCACACGCCCGGTATCTAATACTTTTGTTGCGGTTGTAAAGCCGTATGACCAGTCTGTTATATTGTAGATGATCTGCTGTTTCTTGCGGTCTACTTTCCACGCCTTAAATGTGAGATTGTCAACGTTTGCAAGTAGTCCGTGAAAATGATAATGTTCCTTGTCTTTGTGTAATTCTGGAACTATGATGTATTTCATATCCGGGCACTTGCGCTCTTTAATATGCCACAGAAAGTCGTTAAGCCGTTGAACAACTAAATCATAATCGGAAGCGTCTACTTTTTTACGGTCAAATGTCAGAGTGATGAACCAATCCCATTTATTAGATCGTGCAATTCTGTAAACGTTGTTTTTGGCTCTGGATGCAGAAACCGCAATAGCGTGTTTTTCGGCTTCCGGGGTGCGATCACTTATATCATGGGTTTTATTTAACTGACTGTCCTCTGGCTTTTCTTTCCCGGCGTTAATAGCATGGTGGTAAAATGTCACATGTTCCCCGGTCTCATACTGGTAACGCCGACAATTATAAACCGTTTCCATATTTCAACACTCCTAGAAAATTTTTTACAAGGTGGCGTTAAAGTGTTGCTATTGTCAAGTAGGTGACCCGGAGAACGGGTCATAGTCTACCTTTATCCATGTATTTTCTTCTTTTTGTAATAGAAATAATCTGTCCATTTCTTTCTGAATGGGTTTAAATGATTCTCTGGAGAAACCCAGATTTTGAAGTTGTTGGAATAATTCGTCTGGAAATAGTTTATATTTTTTATAAAATCTGATCTCTGTTTCGTTAAACAGATAGTGCATATATTGAAACATTGTTTTTTCTCCTTAAGTGTGGTGTGTGAAAAGTTCGAACGTTCGAACGGTGCGCCGTGCGCAACGCTTACCACGGCGCACCGTTTCCCTCTTACTTCTGCGCTTTCTTCTGCGCTCTGGTGTACTTCTTTGACGGTGTAGTAACGGCTTCCATATCAGAGGGCATATTGTTCTGTAACATGATAATTTCTGATTCCGGGATCATGTTCCCGGCTTTACAGTCTTTTGAAAGGTTGTCCACGCAAGCCAAAGTATCATAAGCATGATAATCTTTATCTTTTACGAACCAACCGAACCGGCGCAAGGGGCGTACCAACGTAGGGTCGGTAGCATATTCAAGCTGATAAGCGTCATACTCCCTATGCGCCAAAAACCGCCACTGCTTGTCGCAAGATATTACCCGGCTTGTCACTTGTCGCAATAATGCGTCTACGTGATTAAACCGCTGTGAAGTGTAATATAAGCTGATGTGATGGTGGCGGCACGTCAGCAGAGTATTGAGAAACAAAGGGTCTATGTTTGTCTTAAAAGTACGGCTGTTAAGCTGTACCGAAAATTCATCCCCCAGAACAAGGGTGCAAGTCAATGTGTCATGTTGTTCATCATATGCCCGGACAGTTTCGGCAACGTCTACGATCTGCCGCAAGGAGACAAAAGGCGTGTAAGGCGTTCCGATCAAATCAACATTTGAAATGATGTTGATTCTCTGTGTAACCCATTTTCTCCGGAGATCATCATATACAACCTTGTTGTTATACTTCTTGTACAGACTTGTTACCTTATGCACAGCGGAAAGGGTTTTCCCTTTACCGAACAACGCCACATAACAGATCAGTTTTCCGGTTTTTAAATTGCGCCATTTCTTGTGAATAATGTAATCCGGAATATCCTTTATAAAATTAAAGACCGTTGCAAATGGATGTAATACGGCAATGCGGAAGCATACACTAAAATACATCATTACAATAAATGCTAACAGTACCAGGTATATCAAGTTAATCACCTCCCGGCTTTCATAATGTTATAAGCAAGTGAACCGATACATTCAAGGATCGCACAAAAGACGATCAACCCGACCATACAAGCCGGGGTAAACGTTGTAGCATCACCTATAATAAATTGAATAAGACTATCCATGTTTTTACCTCCTATTTAAGACCTACGCCATTAAAAGAACGAACGGCGTTCTTGATACGTTCATAGCACCATGCGAACACGATAAAAAACAACAATGCCAAAATGTTGTAATTCAGATCATCAATTTTTTCCTCAATGCTTTCCAAAGAAGCGGAATAATCAATCTGATTTTCCACAGTGTCCGCTTGATAGGCTTGCAAGTCTGATAAACTAATATACATGTTGTCAGCATTAACCACGTCACCAGAAGAGACTGAAAGGGCGTCAGGGCTTGCTGTAAGTTCGTCACTTGTTGCAAGGTTTCCGGGTTCGCTGTCTGCTGTAATTTCTGCGTCAGATGTTCCGGGGTCATTATCGAAAGATATGACATAACCAGAAGTATCACTATCGGTACAAACTGGGTTATCAGATACGCCAGTATTGAAAGAATCATTCTGTAAATCTGTCTGCAAAGTGTCTTGAATTTCAATGTTTTCATTCATTTTTTGTCCTTTCTTGTGAAAATCATTACCATGTGTTAAAATTGTAAAAAACACAGGGGGTTGATTTTATGAATACTTTTATGCAAATGTCGAGCGAAACACTTACAATGATAATATTTTTTGGAATTATGTTTTTTGTTGTCAAATGGCTATTCATATATCTGATAATAAAATCAGCTACAAAGAACGCAATTCTTGAAGCGTATACTTTCATAAAGCGAACTAACGGGGGTAACATAAAAACCCCGGAAGAGGAAATGAAAGAGGAGCTTGAGGGATGGAACTAGGAAAAAATTTTCCATATAATCACAAGTAGCAAACCGCCAATGAATGTATAAAAGATCACATTTGCAAGAGATATAGAGTAACCGAAAAGGATTATATTTTCTTGCAAAATTGCCGTACATAAATAGATATAGGCTCTTAAGATTTCCATTTTTACCTCCCTATAATACGCAAGATTATAATTACTACTAGAGATGTACCGATCATAGCAGAAGCCCACGAGGGCAGAAAACCGAAAATTGCATTAATTAAAGACGGCAACTGGCCCATACCAGAATAGAGACTTTTCAAGATGTTTATAAATTGATTAAAAAGCCCCGTAATATCACTGATCTCTACAGAAAAATCATTTGATGGTTTAGCATCCACATCATTTCGTGAATTTCCGCTGTTTTCTACGTTGTCCATATCACTATCAGTCAAACCCTTATCGGATTGATTACCGTTATTCATATTGCTTGCATCGTCTACAATAGATCCTGTAGAACCGTCAGCATCCGCAAGATTGTTAAAATAATGCGTCCATTTACTATATTTTATAGAGCCATCATCACATACAACATAATATCTAACATAAACTTCGTAACCGTTGAAAAGTGAATAAGGGGTGCTTAACAAAGTCTTTAATGTTGTAATAGCGTCGTTATATCCGGTAATGTTCGCCCATGAAAACCACCCTTGCTGTTCGCCAGTAATGATGTTACGGTTTTCTATAGGATATGTATTAAGTAAGTCATTCCATGATTCCTTACCCAGATCACCGAAAGAATATGTTGAAAGAGTAGACATATTATCGCCGACGGAAACCCATGTTGTAAGAGAGTTTTTCAGTAGCGTTAAATATTTATATTGCCAGACAAGACTAGGCATTTTTCTAAAGACGTAAAAATCATCAGTAGACCAGAAACGCCCTTTTAATTCAAACTTGTAGTTATTTTGTGCATTTGCAAAAAGAAATGTACCTTTATCATTGTTGACAGATAAAACTGGGATAGGGATAGAATCATCTAATACTCCGGGTGTGTTGGGGTTAGATATTTTATCTATTGACCCGTCAGTGTTGTAATAAATCGTTACCGGTTGCCCTATGTAATATGCCAAGTGCGGCACACGGTAGCAAGGGAAAATCTTTATTTGCCGGATGAATTGAAAGTCCGTTTTTCCATTTTCCATTTCAGACCATGGCAACGTTAAACGCATGTCACTTGTGGGGAATTCTCCGTCATACGATTGTAATTCTCCGAGATTATCCGGCTCTGTGGTTGTAGCCCACGCATAGGAGACTTTTACATATTCTTCAACGTCTGCTTCTTTTGCAAAAGAACGTTCCGTTGTACCAGTCCACCGGGCTGTTTTACCGTTCATGGTAAAGCCGGTAAAGGTGTATTTTTCATCTGTAGTACTGGGAATGACTGGATCAACTTTAGTACTAATTTCTCCATTCAAAACACTTTCAACGTATGCTTTCCATTCATCATCGGAAGAGTATCGAAAAACCTTATGGTTAATAGAAAAATCTGTAATAATTTCTTGGTTAGCATTACTACCGTCAAGTTGTCCAACGTCTCCGTATGTATATTTCATATAGGGAAACAACCAATAATACCCATTGTTACTATTGTAAGATGATTTATATTCAGTAATAATACCGTCAGAATCGTGATACATTTTAAATTCACTACGGGAATAAAAAAGAACGGAAATAGGTCGATCTCTTATAAATAGCCCTTCGTAATCATCCTTTTGTGAAACGATACAGTATACACCATCCGGTATGTAATTTAATGTATTTTCGGAATATGTTCTGGGAAAATCATTAACATTATTAAAACCCTTATATTTATCCTTTGTCATTGATGCGGATATGACATAAGCGTTATAACCCTCCGGTACTTCACTAACAGTAGCCGCCGCATGAACCGGCGGCATACTGAACAGCACAGCAGAGACCAAAACGCCGAGGGTTAAGGCAACGGCGCAGAGGATTGTTATAAGCTTGTTTTTGTTGATTGTTTCTTGTTTCATCTTTTCCCTCCTTATGAAAAATATTTTTGAATGGTTTCAATCACAAAGATGACGGCGGCAATGTCACCTGTGTAGCAACCGATTTTTACGGCTTTCTGGCGGCTTGTTTCTTGTGGATAGAACAAGACACAGGTTGATGCCATGAAGCCGATAATTACGACTAACATGGTAAGAAATTCTTTCATTGTTCATCCTCCCTATTAAAACAGTGTCGAAACTTGTTCAAAAACAACTCGTCCTATGATTAAAAACAGATTTATGAAAGAAACTCCTGCCATGAAAAAACCAATTAAAAACCCTATGTCAAAAATAAGTAGTGGGCTATTTACGCAAAGACAGCTTGAAGAAAGGATTAAGCCGACAAAAAAAATAACAGCGTAAAAAAAGATATCCATTTTTTATTCTCCTTTCGTGAAAAAAAGAGGTACGGTGCTTTTGCTCCGTACCTCCTTGTGCGCAATCTTGATTAGTGAGCGGCGCGCTTCGCTACGGCAAATACACCGAAACACATACAAGCAATGGAAATGCCAAGCATGATGTTCAACGGATACTCTGCGAACAGACCCATGATCTTTTTACAAACATCAAGAATGGTAGTAACCAGTCCTGTGTCAAAAGCGGGAGCGCCTTCTGCCGCCGCAATGATTGTTAAACCGGGCATAATTTTTCTCCTTTCTTATAGATAATGCCGAATACGCACGTCTGCGCTCTGGACTCAGTTATCTATAATGTTTTTTGTTTATAAAATCAGCTTGCTGAAATTACCGGGGGTAAAGTTCGAACGTTCGAACTTTAGGAGGAATACCGGGACTCGAACCCGGGTACGGCTCTCGTTGTTGTTTCCTGTGCGCACGCCACTCTTGCCTATTAAGATATATTCCTCATATTGTTTTTGTGTTGGGTCATGTGTTGCTGTTGCATGGGTGAGGGGTGATACTTTGTGTACCATTCCGAACCCCTCCCATGAAAAACTACGAAAGCAAAGTACGCTTTTCTTGTTTTTCTATGGTGTCCCCTTGCCCCCTCCCAAGGGGACAAAAGGTCAAGGGCAAAAGCGCTTGATCTGGGAACTGGTAAAGATATAATTGTTTATAGTCGGGCTGAACCCTCCGGGCTTCACCCTTGCCACAGATAACACAACTGCGTAGTTTCTAAGGGCAAAAGGCACCACCAAGGAAAAGGGGGAGGGTGGAAACCTACAGTTTATAGAAAAAGCCGGGGGCGTATGGCTAGCGTTCCATTCTTCTGGGGAATCCAAAAGACAAGGGGTTAAGGTAAAGTTCGAACGTTCGAACACTCCCGGCGTTTTTCACTTCACACTTGCCCGGCAGTCCGTAGGGAGACTAACCGGGCATCACACCGGAGAACGTACCGGGGAGAAGATTTCAAGGCATAGATCGCAGTGACGGAAAACCGACCGTCAAGGGATACCGTTCTTGCTTCTCTTTATTCCCTAGACCCGATGCGTTCTAAGCGGCTTACTTCTTATCCTTATCTTTGCCGGGATCAGCGGCGGCAGTACCGGGGGCGGTAGCAGTTCCGGGCAAATCATAAATACCAGTTACACGCAGAGTTTTTTTGCCCTCATACTCACTGATCTGCATACCGAACACGTACTCCTTGAAAAGTTCCTTGTTCTGATTATAGACTTCTTCTGTGCATGACATGCTTGTTGCTTCCGATCCCTGTAATACTGCAAGCTGATAATACTTGTTGTTGCTTCCAGTCATGCTCTTTTCTTCGATTGCTACCAAAGTACCTTTGAACTGTGTTAATAATTTCATAATTGTTTACCTCTTCTTTCTTTACACACGGGGCGGTCTGCCCCATGGATGCAATGTTATTTGTTTATATCAACCGTCAATCTTCTTGAATACGATAAAAACGGTTAATTGCGTATGTACCTACAGACAAAAAAGTCTGGTTAATCAACGGGAATTCATCACATGAAATAATGCCATCATTCCGTAACTGCTGTAGCTTGTCCGTCTGGGAAAGTAAATGTTCAAGAATCGCCTTTACTTCCGGATAGGTGGTGGCATGGGATATGTCTGGAATCAAAGCCATAGCATCATCCCACAGCGCACCACCGACAACGGAAAGCTGGCTCAACCTTACCATTTCACTACGATCTCAATACGCTTGTGATCAGCTTCAAAGTTCTTACTTTTCAAAGCCTTTTCAATCAGATCGTTGAGACCGTCAAGATACTTGTTGTATTCCTCCATATTGTGGAACGTTACAAGCGTTTGGAAATTTACCTCCTGTGCCATGGTGTCGATGATTGCTTTACCATTGGAAGTGTCAGCTTCTACTGTTTTGTCCTGTGGTTCGCCCTGTGTTTTGTCCTGTGCTTCTCCGTGAAGTTCTTTTACCTTTTTCTTAATATCACGGACGGACATATCGACAGAAAATTCCGTCAACTGTGCATCCGTCACACCCAACAGGGCTATAAGCTTACTACTCTGATAATCTTTCAGTTCCGGGCGAATCTCTTCCAGAACGTTCCCGGAATCGTCACGTTTTGCGAAACGTTCTACAATGTGGATAAAATCGCTACACGTTCCACGAGCGATGCCGTGTTCTTTAGCGGCGCAATCGTAAATATTCTTATAGCCCAACAGACCGAAAGCGGACGTTGAATACATCCAGTAGAGGTCAAAAGCAATCCGGGCAAAGGAACTCTGAACATTGCACAATGACTTACTAATAGATGCATTACGCTTTCTGGCTTCTTTTAAGGTCTCAATGTCTTTCAGTTCCTGTGCCTTTTTTGCTTCTACCTCTGTTTTGTTGGTGTCCCCCACCGCCGGGGCGGTGGGGGGATTCATGGGAGCGGCAACGGCTTTCTTTCTGGTGGTCTTTGCTTTTGCCGGGATCTGGGTTGCGGTTTTCTTCTCTATGGTTGCTGTACTCATTTATTTATCCTCCTTATTATCATTATCTATAATAGCTCGTAATCGTTCGATACAATCCGTTCTAAAATCATCAACGATTTTCAATACGTCTCCGATACTCATATCGGGATAATAGCCACCAATGACAAAAAATATAGATGTGCTGAACGGATCAACTACCCCGTCAGAAACTTGCTTGCTGTAACGTTGCTTACATTCTGCAATCTGCTTGTTTCTATCTGCCGGGTTAGAATCATCAATCCAGATATTCACGGTATTATCTTCTAAAACTACCTCAAGACGGATACCAAGATCACAGATTCTGGGTTCAAAATCTTTGAATTTTTCATCATCGTTTCCGGACGATAACTCTTCTATGTCGCAAGGACTATAAATAGAATACCCGGCACGTAAGCTTGCCGCTGTGTCCAGTCTGAAATCACCGGGGAAAATCAGTTCTGCAATTCTCCATGCGTCTCTTTTGCTCTTTACTATCATGTTTTTGCCCTCCTAGTGTGTGGGGTTCGAACGTTCGAACCGATATAAAAAATAGCCTTGTGATCGGAATTTCGTGTCATTTCCTTATCACAAGACTATTGTATAATTTTCAGCAAACGGGCAACCTGATCTCCCTCCCCTGCAGCATCCATGCTGGCAATCAAGGTGGACAGTCTGGCGCGTTCCTGCTCTGCACCGCTGTCCCGGACATAAGCATCCCTGGCCTGCTGATCCCGCACCATTTTCATATGTCCATCGTACATGGCTCTCGCCCATCTTCCCAGACTCATATGTCTTACCTCTTTCACCGCTTCCAGAATTCCGGGGTTCTTTGTCATGGTTTCCAACATCTACGATTCCCTGCTTCTGGTATTTAAAACAAATGTTTTGCGCAATAGCCATCGAAATTATTGCGCACTTTTTGTTACATTTTTATCTTTGATGGATGATAATATGCTATAATATATATGCGCAAGCGATTGTTCAATTATGTTTTGTGGGAGGATTACTTATGCAACATTTTAGCAAACAATTACGTACACGGCTGTTGACTCTGTATCTCAGTGCGGGACTGGTCATGGGCTGGCTGCCCGGATGCGGCAGTCAGAATCTGGAAATCGCAGATACAGTGGCAGAATCCGCAGTTACCGCTACTGCAGATGCCACGGATGTCATCACTTTTTCCCAGCCGGAAGGGCCGGAGGAGTCTACCGTTTATGTGGAGCCGGTGGACGGCATTTCCGATGATTTTTACCGTGGTATGGACGTATCCGCAGTATTGGCTCTGGAAAACAGTGGCGTGAAATATTATAACTTTGACGGAGAAGAGCAGGATGTATTTATGACGCTGGCGCAGGCTGGTGTGAACTATATCCGTCTCCGGGTCTGGAACGATCCCTATGATGAGAACGGCAACGGTTACGGTGGCGGCAACAATGACGTGGCGACTGCCATCACTCTGGGACAACGTGCCACGCAGTATGGCATGAAGGTCTGCATTGATTTCCATTATTCTGATTTCTGGGCAGATCCCAAGAAGCAGTTCGTTCCAAAGACCTGGGAAGGTATGGATATCGAAGAAAAATCCGACGCTCTCTATAACTTCACTCTGGAAAACCTGACGCAGATTCTGGATGCCGGTGTGGACGTCGGTATGGTACAGGTGGGCAACGAGATCAACAACGGCATGTGTGGAGAGACAGATGCATCAAACGTTCGAAAACTGTTGGCCTCCGGCAGTAAGGCTGTCAGGGATGCTGCCACTGCTTCCGGAAAAGATATTCTGGTGGCTGTACATTACACCAACATCGATGATATGAAAAAGCTGGATACACTGCTGACCGGTCTGCAGGTAAAAGAAATCGATTATGATATTGTAGGTCTTTCCTTCTATCCCTACTGGCACGGCACGATGGACGATCTGAAAAATGCCATTATCCATATCCGTGATACTTATGGCAAAAAGGTATATGTAGCGGAAAACGCTTACTGTTATACTTCGGAAGACGGCGATGGCTCTGCCAACAGTATCAAGGGAACCGATGATCTGGCAGAAGGATATTCAGCCAGCGTACAGGGGCAGGCCAACGAAGTGCGGGATGTCTGTGCGGCTGCCAGCGAGGCCGGTGCCGAAGGCATCTTCTATTGGGAAGGTACCTGGATCCCGGTCGGTCCCGCCGATGCTGATAATTCTGCCATCTGGGAAAAATACGGCAGCGGTTGGGCCAGCAGTTATGCAGGCGGTTATGATCCAAAGGATGCCGGACAGTATTACGGCGGAAGCTCCTGGGACAATCAGGCCATGTTCGACTTCACCGGACATCCTCTGGCCTCCCTAAATATATTTAAATATCTGAAGTACGGATCCACTGCTCCTCTGGCGATAGACACCATCCCCGAAATAGTGGTGTCCTGCAATATCGGTGCGGAAGTCAAGCTTCCGGATACCGTAAGTATCATCTATAACGATCGTTCCGAAGAACAGGTTCCTGTCACCTGGGATGCTGAAGATATTGCCGCCATCGACACGGAAAACGGCGGAGCGTTCACAGTTGCCGGATCTCTGGATGAAGGTACGGAAGTTACTGCCATTGTCACGGTAGAACGGGTCAATTATGTACAGAATCCCAGCTTCGAGGATGACGATACTTCCATGTGGACCGTAACCTATTCCGGTGAAACGAATCCCACCGACTATCAGGTCAAAGCTGCCGATGCCCACAGCGGTGAGGTAGCTTTCCACTTCTGGTCCGGTACCTCCGATATGGACTTTTCCATTGAGCAGAGCTTCACAGATCTGGAACCCGGTACTTATGAATTGTCCGCTTTCTCACAGGGCGGTGACCTGGCAGCGGATGCTTCCATGGAGCTGTATGCTGTCGTAGACGGCAAGGAACTGACAGTGCCTTTTATGCTCACCACCTATGCCGACTGGCAGAATCCCACCGTCTCCGGTATCAAAGTCACCGACGGCACCCTGACCATTGGCGTGAGATATCAATGTAATAAGAACAGCTGGGGAACTCTGGATGATGTGACATTGCATCGGGTCGGGAATTAAATAGAAAGTTAGTAAAGAAATGCTATCAAATCCCCGTAGCCCTTGGCAGGGTATAAGAAAC
>ERZ791887.375-NODE-375-length-46779-cov-5.220015_pt1 | contig 46779 bp, 40 predicted proteins | sample MGYA00510157_ERZ791887 | MGnify/ENA primary metagenome ERZ791887 (study PRJEB30046, sample SAMN00792112) | human gut metagenome | study: EMG produced TPA metagenomics assembly of the A metagenome-wide association study of gut microbiota in type 2... | reverse complement strand
TGAAAGATTCGCTGCGCTCTGCAACACCCCGGGGGAAGCCAAGGGGTGCTAACCATAGGCTGACTCCACACAACGCAGCCGATTGTTCCATATCCTCATGTTAATAGCGTGTTTATATCTTCTTAACTCATGCAATCGTCCTGCCGGGTCGCAGCGAAGCCTTGACGACTCGGAGGGGCTGTGCTATAATATGAGTACGGAGAGGGCGCTGCCGATAGACGGTTTGCTCCCCCTGTGCGTTACGAAAAAGTAGCCGCTAAGTTTGGGGACTTGGGGCGGTTACTTTTTCTTTATCATCTGGACAATCAGAGGGGCGTTAGCCGCCCCTGTCATCTACAAAAATAGCCCCGAAGGATGGTTTCATTTTGGGCATGAAACCATCCTTCGGGGCGTTTTTGTATCTTTTTTTACTGGGAATCCCGCTTCTTGCCGTGGAAGAACAGTGCCAGCATTCCGGGTCCCACATGGGCACCGGTGAATGGCTCGTGGGGGGCAATAATAAGCTCCATGGGCTTGGCTGCTTCGGTGATCATATCGGCCAGCAGCTGGGCATCCTCCGGGCAGTCGCCGTGGGAAATGGCAACCCGCTGACTGTCGGCATCCTCCACGAATTTCTTGTATTCCTCCACAATGGCAGCCATTGCTTTCTTGCGGCCTCTGGCCTTGCAGCGGGCGGTGATATGTCCGGTAGGGTCGCCCCACAGCACCGGCTTGATGTTCAGCACCGTTCCAATCATGGCTGTTGCGCCGGAGACTCGCCCCGTGCGCTTGAGGAAGTTCAGGTCATCCACGGTGAAGAATTGCAGGGTGTGTTGGGCATCCTCGTCCATAATATCTGCTGCCTCCCGCGCGTCCTTTCCGGCGGCGCGAAGGTCAGAGGCCTTGCAGGCCATCAGTCCGGTGCCGAAGCCGGAACCCAGGGAGTCCACCACCCGCACGGTGCGTTCCGGGTAGGTTTCCATCAATTCCTCAGCGGCAATCTTTGCCGCCTGATAGGTTCCGCTGATGCCGGAGGACATGGAGAAATACACCACATCCTCCCCCCGTTCCAGCACAGGGCGGAAGGAATCCAGGAACAGCTGGGTGTTGAGCAAGCTGGTTTGCACCTTGCCGCCCTGGCGGAGCATCTCATAGTATTCATGGGAATCAAAGGTGTCTAAGCATCCGTCATAGGTGCTGGGCACACCGTTCATGGAATAAGAGCAGGGCAAAATGGAGATGTCCAGCTTGCGCAGAATCTCTCCGGGCAAATTGGAGCTTCCGTCCACAAAAATGGAAAATGACATGATGGTTCCTCCCAATACAAAGCCCCGCTGGCGGGGTGCTTCATTCTTATGTTTATTATAGAAGAAAGCGAGCCAAATGTAAATAGAAAGGTGTCTCCCCGGGTGGGGGAGACACCTTTTTGATAGGAAACCGGTGGTAGAATCTACCGGGCGGGGAACTCTACTGCCGGGAGAGTGGCTGAAAACGCTCATTTTTGCGGGCTTTTCGGAACACACGCCCCTGCCTAACCGGAAAGCAACACCTTACTGGTTGGCAGGATTGCCGCCGCCCGCCTGTTCACCGGGAGTCTTGGGTCTGCGCTTGCGATTGTAATTATAGTTCCGTCTGGGCGGCCTTCTCTCGCCAACCTCCTGGGGAGCAGCATCCGTGCTCTGGCGCTCTTTCGGCGGCTGACCGTTTTGATTGTTGGGTCTGCGGGGAGGCCGGTTATTGCGGCGAGGGCGCTCCTGCTGCTTTTCGGGGGATTCCTGTTCCGGACGCTCCTTGGCATCTTCCGGGCGGGGGACACTCCCCTGCTGCTGGTCTGTATCAGGCTGCTCTTGATTTTCCCGGCGGGGACGTTCCCGGCGAGGGCGGCGGTTTTCCCGCAACTGGCGCTCCTCTCGGGGCGGCTGGTCACCGGTGGACTGACGGGACTCCGCAGAACCGGGGGCCGCTTCCCGGCGCGGCTGACGTGCTCTGGGGGGGCGGCGATCTTCTCGGGGCTGTTCTGCTTCCGCTGTCCCCGGCTGCTGCTCGGCGGCCTGCTCCTCTGCAATGGATTCCGTGGAATAGCGGAAGCGAATGGCATCCAGCACCGGTGCATCCTCTGCCTTGGGTTTTGCCGGACGCTTGCCGCCGCCGGAAATGGGCGCTAAATCCGCCGGAATGGGCGAGTCGTTCTTTTTTGCCTTGCCGCTGCGCAGAACGGCGATGTCTTCGTTCGAGAAGGTATTGACGGTCTCGGGATTATTTTCCATTTGAACCTTGACCCGCTGGCGCAGAATATCCACATCCACCACGGTGCCCCGCCCTTCGGGGGTATCTACAAAGGATTCGGGCTTGGGACTGGAACGAATCAGGCTTTCATAGGTATCCTGCTCGTATTTCAGGCAGCACATCAGCCGCCCGCAGGTGCCGGAAATTTTGGCGGGGTTCAGGCTCAGGTTTTGGGTCTTTGCCATTTTGATGGACACCGGCTGGAAATCGTCCAGGAAGCTGGCGCAGCAGAAGGGACGGCCACAGATGCCCAAGCCACCCACCATCTTGGCCTTGTCCCGCACACCAATCTGGCGCAGCTCAATGCGGGTGTGGAAGACACTGGCCAAATCCTTTACCAGCTCCCGGAAATCCACACGCTCGTCAGCGGTGAAATAAAACAGAATCTTGCTGCCGTCAAAGGCGCATTCTGCGCTGACCAGCTGCATATCCAGCCCGTGCTTCTCGATTTTTTGCAGACAAATTTCGTAAGCCCGCTTCTCCCGTGCCCGGTTTTCACTGTTGGTTTTTTCGTCTTGCTCTGTGGCATGGCGGATGATTTTGCGCAGGGGGGCAATGGCATCCTTGGCGGGGATGGTATGGTTGCCGCCGACGCACAGGCCAAATTCCAGTCCGCGAGCGGTATCCATGATTACGTGGTCTCCGGGGACAAACCGCTCTCCATCGGGGGCAAAATAATATATCTTCTGTCCCGGGCGGAACTGGATGTCCACGACCTCCAGCGTTTCCTCCTGGGCAGGACTCAGCACTTCTTCCATGGTATTCTCCTTATCGTAAAGCGTTTTCACGCTGAAATGTCGGATTCTTATTTTTTTGCAATCTGCAATTCCCATTCCAGGTACCCACACACGGCACCGGGGGACACATTGCTTTTGAGGTAAAGGGAGGCTTTTTGCAGGGCGGCCTGGATTTTTACCAGCTCCCTGCTGGTGTAGGCGGCGGCAAGCTGCCGTGCGCCCGGGGAGACGGCATCCAATCCGGCGCGGCTCACCAGCGCTGCTTCGCTCAGCGCCCCCCAACTGTCTACCAGCTCGCTAAGACCGTCCCGCTTCCACTTTTCCAGCGGAACCAAAATCTGCATCAATGCCAGGGGATCCCGGCGGCACAGCGCATCCAGCAGTGCCACAGTCTGGGGCGGAATCTGCTCCCCCTCGCTGAGAAGATTCTTTGCGACACCCAAATAGCCGCCGCTGCGCAAAAATGCAGCTTCCACATCCTTTTCATCGGCCTGTGGAAATTCCCGGTGAAGCGCGGACACGCACGCTTCTTTGGTCAGGGGCAGGAGCTTCAGCTCTGTACACCGGGAGCGAACAGTGGGCAGGAGCTTGTTTGGGTTATCTGCCAACAGAATGAACACGCCATAGCTGGGCGGCTCCTCTAACACCTTCAGCAGCGCATTCTGACCAGGCAGCCCCATGTCCTGCGCCCGGGGAAAGAGGTAAATTTTATGGTCGGACTCGTTGGGCTGGATATACATATCCGCCCGCGCCTCCCGAATGAGGTCAACCGGGACGGTTTTTTTCTCCGGGTCATCCACGGTAATGAAGTCCGGGTGCGCCCCGTCCAGCACCTTTTTGCAGGCGCGGCAGGTTAGGCAGGGCTTCCGCTCCCCCTGGCACAGGATTGCCGCCGCCAGGAGCTTTGCCAGGGTATGCTTTCCGCACCCTGCCGGGCCGGAGATGAGATAGAAATGGGAGATATGTCCCGCTGCCAGACTCCGGCTCAGATTCTTTTTCAGTTGTTCGTTGCCAAGAAAAGCGTCAAAGGACATAATGGTGTCTCCTGATTGGAATAAACGTTTTGCAGGGGTCGACTAGCAGTCGACCCGCCAGCTGACGGAACAGAGCGGTTTGTTGAATGGTAAAAACGTATGGTTTTACCACAAGGGGCGGTTGCGGAAGTCAACCCCACTCACCGGATTGTTCTGTTACAAAAGCCCCCACATTAGATAAGAGATAAGAGATAAAAGTGAATAGTGAATAAGTAAACGCCCACCAACACCGGAAAAATATCTATTCATTATTACTTATTCACTCTTATCTATTATCTAAGCCCACGCAAGTGGGCGTTTAGCCCCACAGGGCGGAGAGCATGGGGATGACCTGCTTTTTGCGGCTCATGACCTTGGGCAGGAACACGCAATGATCCTTGGGTTCTACGTTAAAGGCCTGGCGGATAGTTTCGTCATCACCGATGTAAATCAGCTGGGTGCCTTCCAGCAGCACGTCTGTGAGCATCAGCAGCACGGCAGAGAAGCCCTTGTCCTGGGCAACCCTGGTCATGCGAGCCAGGAATTCGTCCTTCCGCTCCAGCATACTGGGGCTGTCCACACAGGTAATCTGGGCAACTGCCAAATCGTGACCGGCAATGTGAAATTCCTTATAGTCCATGAACAGCAGCTCATCCACGCTTTTGTTGCCCAGGCTGGCGGAGAAAATGGTTTTGCCCAGCTCGTCCAGGGAGACATTGGCAATCCGTGCCATACGCTCGGCCATACGGACATCCCGGGAGGTGCAGGTGGGCGACTTGAACATAACCGTGTCGGAAATAATCGCTGCTGCCATCATGCCTGCCATCTTTTCGCTGGGCATCAGCCCCCGATCCTGGAACATACTGGCAATGATGGTGTTGGTGGAGCCCACCGGCTCATTGCGCACCGTGATGGGATTGTTGGTCTGAATGTCTGCCAGCCGGTGATGGTCGATGATTTCCAGAATCTCGGCTTCTTCAAGGCCGGGCACAGACTGGGCAATCTCGTTGTGGTCAACCAGCACCACCCGTTTCCGGCGGGGACGCAGCAGATGATAACGGGTGAGCACACCCACAACCTTCTCGGTTTCGTCCAGAATGGGATAGCAGTGCTCCCGGTATTTCAGCACCTGCTCCCGCACCTCATCCACCCGGTCTTCCAGGTGGAAGCACACCAAATCCTTCCGTCGGCAGATGCGCCCAACGGGAGTGGACTGGAAAATCAGACGGGCGGCGGAGTAAGCATCAAAGGGCGTGGAGATAATGCAGGTTGTGGTGGGGAGATTGCGCAGTTCCTCCTCCAGCTCGGACTGGCACAGCACCAGGCAGTTGACCCCCAGCTCCAATGCGCGGCGAATCATATCCGGCTGGTGGCCGCACAGCACTACCGTCTTTGGGGAGGAGAACAGCAGATTCTCCCGGCTCTTGGGCAGGGCAATGGTCACCTCACCGCCAATGGAATCCGTGCTTTCACCGGCGGCGTTGAGAACCTTTCCTTCCAGCACGGATAGGACGTTAAACAGAGGGACATCATCAAGATAGCCCTTGTATACCAGATCCATGTTGTAGCTTGCCACATCCTCCCGGGACAGCATACCGTACAGGGAGCCGTCCTCGTTGGCAACAGGGAGGGCAGAGCTCTTTTTGTCGTCGGAAAGCAGCTGCCATGCTCGCCCCAGGGTGACAGCGGCACTGAGGATGGGGGGCTTGTCAAAATCCAGATCCCGCACCTGGGTGTACATATTGTGAATGCGCGTGGGTGGCTGGAAGCCGAAGCGATCCAGCACAATTTGGGTTTCATCGGATACATGACCCAGGCAGGCAGCCTCATATTCCCGGTCACCGCAGGCGTTGCGCAGTGCTGCATAAGCCATGGCGGCCACAATGGAATCCGTGTCCGGGTTCCGATGGCCGGTAACGTAGATATGATCCATACAATCTCTCCTTTGTCGGACGGCGGGGGATCGCCGCCTAATTCTCTATCTCTCCTGCTAGATTCTCTCCAAACAATGCTTTGATTTCATCGGGGCTGTAGCCCTGGCCGATGGCCCACATGAGCTTGGTCATGGCAGCCTCACTGGTCATGTCCCTGCCCTGAATGACCCCCAGCTCCAGCAGTTGGTTGCCCACCTGGTACACCTGCAAGTTGGCGCTGTCATACAGGCATTGGGTGGTGACCACCACGCTGATGCCGTCCTCCACCGCCCGGCGGATGCCCCGCAGCCCCTGATGCAGTACATTGATGCCGCCCAGGCCGAAGGCTTCAATTACGATGCCCCGATAGCCCATGGCATCCAGCATCTCAAAGATGGTGGGCTTGAGACCGGGGGTGAGCTTCAGCAGAAACACATCCCGGCTGACCTGGGGGCACAGCCGTGGCTCTCCCCGGCGGGCGGGCAGGGCGGATGCGTCCACAACCAAGCCATGGTTGGTGACTTGGGCGCAGTAGCGGGCATTGACGCTCTCAAATGCGGAGAAGCCGGAAGCACGCACCTTCACAGCGCGGCAGCCCAGCATCACCTTTCGGTCGAAAGCCACGAATACGCCGGGGCAGCCGGAGGCGGCCATGGCAAAGGCGGTGCGCAAATTGCCGGGGCCGTCGGACAGCATATCAGCCAGCGGCAGCTGGGAGCCGGTGAACACCACGGGGAGGTCGATGTCCGGCAGCATAAAGGTGACGGCGGAAGCGGTATAGGCCATGGTGTCGGTGCCGTGGGACACCACAATGCCGTCCACTCCTTTTCTGCCTTCAAAAATTCGGGTGGCAATCTGCTGCCACTGTTCCGGGGTGATGTTGGAGGAATCCAGGCACATGATGTCCTCCACGTCTATTTCATAGTAGCTGCGCAGCTGCTCCAGCGCCAGCTCCATCACGTCACTGCGGTGGGGCTCCAGTCCCTGCCCGCCGGGCATGGACGCGATGGTTCCGCCGGTCGTAAGAAGCCGAATTTTCTTTTTATTCATAGGGCACTCCTATTGGCAATAATAATGTTATTATAGCCACTGTTTTGAAAAATAGCAAGAAAAACATTGGGCAGGCGGCGGTGCCGCCGGACAATGACGCTGCTGGGCGAACGGAGAAACGCTCTGTAGGGGCGGATGGGAACCGGTTTTTGGGCAGATTTGTCACCGGGCGTGTCAGGGCACCAACGGATTGGTACAGGCCCGGAAGCGCCACTAAAAAACCCGTGGCTGGTTTTCCAGCCACGGGCTTTTAATGATGGATTAGCCAAACACGCTCAGCAGGAAGCCGGCAGCGATGGCAGAGCCGATAACGCCAGCCACGTTGGGGCCCATGGCGTGCATCAGCAGGAAGTTAGAGGGGTTGGCCTTCTGACCCTGGACGTTGGAAACACGGGCTGCCATGGGAACGGCAGAAACACCGGCGGAACCAATCAGGGGGTTGACCTTGCCGTGGGTCATGATGCACATCACCTGACCGCCCAGCAGACCGCCGGCAGTGGAGATGCCGAAGGCAATCACGCCCAGCAGGACAATCTTCAGGGTCTGAGCCGTCAGGAAGGTGGAGCCAACCATGGTTGCGCCCACAGCGGTGGACAGCAGAATGGTGACGATGTTCATCAGGGCATTCTGCACGGTGTCGCTGAGGCGGTCGGTCACACCGGTCTCCTTCAGCAGGTTGCCCAGCATCAGGCAGCCAATCAGGGGAGCGGTATCGGGCAGCAGCAGTGCCACGAACATGGTGACCATGATGGGGAAGATAATCTTCTCGGTCTTGGAGACGGTACGGGTCTGCACCATCTTAATCTTCCGCTGCTCGGGCGTGGTCAGCGCATTCATAATGGGGGGCTGAATCAGAGGAATCAGCGCCATATAGGAATAGGCAGCCACAGCGATGGCACCCAGCAGATGGGGAGCCAGCTTGGTGGTCAGGAAGATGGCGGTGGGGCCGTCAGCGCCGCCGATGATGCCGATGGAGGCAGCCTCGGGGCCGGTGAAGCCCAGCAGCACAGCGCCGAAGAAAGCAACGAACACGCCCAGCTGTGCGGCAGCGCCCAGCAGCAAGCTCTTGGGGTTGGACAGCAGAGGACCAAAGTCGGTCATTGCGCCCACGCCCATGAAAATCAGGCAGGGGTACAGGCTGGTCTTGACACCGATGTAGAAAATGTCAATCAGACCGCCGTCCCGCATAATCGCACCAAAGCTGTGATAGGCGGGGTTGGAGGGATCCATAAAGGCATCCCACAGCTCCTGATGGTACAGTCCTGCGCTGGGCAGGTTAGAAAGCAGACAACCAAAGGCGATGCCCACCAGCAGCAGAGGCTCGAACTTCTTAACAATGGCCAGGTACAGCAGTACGCAGGCGATGGCCAGCATCACAAGGTTCTGCCAGCCACCCTGGGAGACAAAGCCGGTAATGATGGCAGCAAAGCCGGACTTGTTCCACAGGTTCAGAAGGATTTCACCAACATTCATTGGGGACCCTCCTTAACCAATCACAACCAGAGGTGCGCCGGTATCTACAGTAGCGCCTTTGCTCACCAGAATCTGGGTGACAGTGCCGTCCTTGGAGGTCATGATTTCGTTCTCCATCTTCATTGCTTCCAGGATGCACAGCACGGTGCCAGCCTTGACAGCCTGACCCTGGGTGACGTTCACCTTCAGGATGGTGCCGGGCATGGGGGCGGTCACAGGCTCACCGGCGCCGGTGATAACAGGGGCAGCGGGAGCAGCGGGAGCAGCGGGAGCAGCAGCAGGAGCGGCAGCGGGAGCAGCGGGAGCAGCAGCAGGAGCGGCGGCGGGAGCCACGGCTTCATACTCATCCAGCAGCATGGCCTGACCGGCCTCCACCTCAACCTCGTAAACGCGGTTGTTCAGGGTCACTTTATACTTCATAATTACTTGACCTCCTTGATAGAAATGAAGCGAAGCTCATTGAGGGGCTTTTGCAGCTTATCGGCAACAATTGCCATAATCATGGCTGCGGTCTTGGGCTCCACGTCGTACATTTTCAGTTCACCGGCAGAACCGGGAGCCAGGGGCTTTGCGGGGGCTTCGGCAGGAGCAGCAGCGGGGGCGGCGGCAGCCTTGGCAGCCTTGGCCTTGTTGTCCTGGGCAACGAAATACTTGCCCATGAGCATCACAACAGCCATCAGCAGGCAGATGCCGAAGAAAACAACGGCATAACCCAGCAGGGCATCCACAGCGGCTTCGCCAACGGAAATACGTTCAGCAAGAAACATAATCGGGTACCTCCCTTATGCTTCGGTGATGGTGTAGGTAACCTTATTTTCCGCAGCAGCCTTGACACCCTCCAGGTACTTCTTGGTCTGGTCGGGGTAGCAGATGTAGCTCATCACGTCTTCCTCGCTGCGAGCCAGGTCGCCCAGGGCTTCCTTGGCCTTCTTGAAGTCCTCGCCGGTGCGCTTCTTGTCTTCCACGCGGCAGTCGATGGGCTTATCCATGCCGGCCTCAGCCAGTACCCGCTTCTGAAGGTCTGCATCCACGGGAGCGGGTGCAATGCCGTACTCGCCCTTCAGGTAGCTCTTGATTTCCTTGGAGATGTTCTTGTAGCGCTCGCCAACCAGCACGTTGGTCACAGCCTGGTTGCCCACCATCTGAGACAGGGGGGTGACCAGAGGAGGATAGCCCATGTCCTTGCGGACGGCGGGAATCTCAGCCAGAGCAGCGTCGAACTTGTCCATGGCGTGCATATCGGTCAGGTTTGCAATCATGTTGGACAGCATACCGCCGGGAACCTTGTACACCAGAGCCTGTGCATCGGTGCCCATGCTCTTGGGGTTGATGGTCTTGTTGTCGATGTACTTCTGCTTCACGGGCTTGAAGAAGCTGTTGACCTGGTTGATCACATCCTCGTTCAGGCCGGTCTCAATGCCCATCTGGGTCAGAGCATAGTAGATGCTCTCGGTAGCGGGCTGGCTGGTGCCGTTGGAGAAGCAGGAGGTAGCGGTATCGATGATGTCCACACCGGACTCGATGGCCTTCATGATGGTCATATAAGCCATGCCGGTGGTGCAGTGGGTGTGCAGAATCAGGGGCAGGGTCACACCGGCATCCTTGATGCCCTTGAACAGCTCCTCGGCTTCCTTGGGGCTCATGGTACCGGCCATATCCTTCAGGCAGATGGTGTCGAAGCCCATCTTCTGCAGCTCCTTGCACATTTCGGCGTACTTCTTGGGGGTGTGGACGGGGCTCTGGGTGTAGGAGATGCAGCCGGAAGCCACGGTACGCTTGGTGCCGTACTTCTTGGTTGCTTCCAGAGCGGTCTTGATGTTGCGGAAATCGTTCAGAGCGTCGAAGATACGCAGCACATCGATGCCGTTCTTGATGGACAGCTGCACGAACTTCTCCACCACATCATCGTGATAGTGCTTGTAGCCCAGCAGGTTCTGACCGCGGAGCAGCATCTGGAGTCTGGTGTTGGGCATGGCCTTGCGAATCTTGCGCAGACGCTCCCAGGGATCTTCGTTCAGGTAGCGCAGGCAGCTGTCGAAGGTGGCGCCGCCCCAGCACTCCACGGAGTAGTAGCCGGCCTTGTCCATGGTGGGCAGAATCTCCTCGAAATCGGAGAAGGCCATACGGGTGGCCATCAGGGACTGGTTGGCATCACGAACGACGGTTTCAGTAAATTGGACTTTCTGAGCCATATTGGATGAACCTCCGTTAATAAAATATGTGTTTCAGGCACAAACGGAATGGAAAATGGAAAGTTGAAAATCTTCAGTGACGCTGCGGGGCGTGTACCCATACGGTACTTCCCTAACCCGCCTGGTTCGTTACATGGTAGAAACCGTAGATTAGCACCCCTTGGCTTCCCCCCGGGGGGAAGCTGGATTTTTTACCAATCGGCTCTTCGGAACCGATTGGCAAAAAAGACTGATGAGGGGTGGCGATATCTGAAAGTTCTGGATTTCTCCGTTGAATGGTATGACCTCGGAACAAATTTCATTCAACCAGCCTGTACCGATGCGCTTCGCAAGCGGGCGGATGATATCCGCCCCTACAGTCTGAGTGGGAAGCTGGTGCTATTCATTATACCGGTTCTGTCTCCGACCTGCGTCACCCCTCATCAGTCAATATTGTCGGTTCCGAGGAGCCGCCAATATTGCCAGCTTCCCCCCGGGGGAAGCCAAGGGGTGGTAGTCGGCAGCTTTCGCCATTCAATCGGGTGCTATCGGCATCCAACGTTACGGGCGGCAGGTTGCCGCCCCTACAGGGCTGGAAAATCCTTTGCGCCAATAAAAACTTTCAACCTTCCACTTTCCCCGTTCCAATTTGCGCCTATTGGCTCCCCCTTGTACGGGGGGAGCCAATTGGGTTTGAAAGCGGGATTACTTGCTCTCGGGGCCTGCGGCGACCAGAGCCTTGCCGGCTTCGTTGCCGGTGTACTTCACGAAGTTCTTGGTGAAGCGGGCAGCCAGGTCGGCAGCCTTTGCTTCCCAGTCAGACACGTTAGCGTAGGTGTCGCGAGGATCCAGAATGTGGGAATCCACGCCGGGCAGCTCGGTGGGCACCTCGAAGTTGAAGGTGGGGATCACCTTGGTGGGAGCGGTGTTGATTGCGCCGGACAGGATGGCATCAATGATGCCGCGGGTATCCTTGATGGAGATACGCTTGCCGGTGCCGTTCCAGCCGGTGTTGACCAGGTAAGCCTTGGCGCCGGAGGCCTTCATCTTCTTTACCAGCTCCTCTGCATACTTGGTGGGATGCAGCTCCAGGAAGGCCTGGCCGAAGCAAGCGGAGAAGGTGGGGGTGGGCTCGGTGATGCCGCGCTCGGTGCCAGCCAGCTTTGCGGTAAAGCCGGACAGGAAGTAATACTGGGTCTGCTCGGGGGTCAGGATGGACACGGGAGGCAGAACGCCGAATGCATCAGCGGACAGGAAAATCACGTTCTTGGCAGCGGGGCCTGCGGAAACGGGCTTGACATTCTTGACAATCTTCTCGATGTGGTCGATGGGGTAGGACACACGGGTGTTCTCGGTGACGGACTTGTCGTTGAAGTCAATCTTGCCGCTTGCGTCCACGGTGACGTTCTCCAGCAGAGCATCACGACGGATGGCGTTGTAGATGTCGGGCTCGGACTCCTTGTCCAGACCGATGACCTTTGCATAGCAGCCGCCCTCGAAGTTGAACACGCCGTTGTCGTCCCAGCCGTGCTCGTCATCGCCGATCAGCAGACGCTTGGGGTCGGTGGACAGGGTGGTCTTGCCGGTGCCGGACAGGCCGAAGAAGATGGCGGTGTTCTCGCCGTTCATGTCGGTGTTGGCGGAGCAGTGCATGGAAGCAATGCCCTTGAGGGGCAGGTAGTAGTTCATCATGGAGAACATACCCTTCTTCATTTCGCCGCCGTACCAGGTGTTGATGATAACCTGCTCACGGGAGGTGATGTTGAAGGCCACGCAGGTCTCGGAGTTGAGGCCCAGCTCCTTATAGTTCTCCACCTTTGCCTTGGAGGCGTTGTAGACGACGAAGTCGGGCTTGAAGTTCTTCAGCTCCTCCTCGGTGGGACGGATGAACATATTGGTCACAAAGTGAGCCTGCCATGCCACTTCCACGATGAAGCGGACAGCCATCCGGGTGTCGGGGTTTGCGCCGCAGAAAGCGTCAACAACGTACAGCTTCTTGTTGCACAGCTCCTTGACAGCCAGCTCCTTGACCTTTGCCCAGGTGTCCTCGCTCATGGGGTGGTTGTCGTTCTTGTACTCGTCGGAAGTCCACCACACGGTGTTCTTGGAGTTCTCATCCATGACGATGTACTTGTCTTTGGGGGAGCGGCCGGTGTAGATACCGGTCATGACGTTGACGGTATCCAGCTCGGTGAGCTTGCCCACCTCGTAGCCGGTCAGGCCGGGCTTGGTTTCCTCCTCGAACAGCAGTTCGTAGGAAGGATTGTGGATGATTTCGGTAGTACCGGTAATACCGTACTTTTCGATGCCATAGGTTTCCATAATTACTGATTCCTCCTGTAAAAATGTAAGCGATGCGGTTTTTCCCGCAAATCACGGCAATATTTGGCGAAACTGGAAAATCCAACTTCCACCACCTATCATTTTAGCATAGTCGCGGCGGAAAGTAAACCGTAATTTTCTCTATTTCGATGTTTTTATATCGGATCATCCGGCTATTTCTTTTGCATCTGTAAGAGCCAACAAGGAAAGCAGAAAAAGATGAGAAATAATTGTAAATTTTTGAAACAATTCTTGCTTTTCCTCCGGGGTATGCTACAATATGATTTAATGGCAGTGTTACCCTAAACTGCCTGGTTTCGAGACGAAGCGGTTTGCTGCATGGCAGCAGCTTTCCGCACAGACTGTAGGGGGGCGTGTCCCATCAACGGTTTGGTGCGCAGTTTCGTCACCGGGCGGGGGCAGGGAACCAACGTATCGGTACGCGCCTTGCAGCGTCATTAAAAAGGAGAAAAAATGGATAGAGATACCTTTACCTTTGCGGATTTCAAGGCGCTCCCCTTCAAGAAAAAGGTGAACCATGTCCTGTACTATTATAAATGGTATATCGTTGGAGGAATCGCTTTGGTGTGCCTGCTGATTTCTCTGATTACCACGATTGCCGACAATCAAAAAGAGGTGTTGGTTTCCGGTATCTTCATCAATAACGCCACCAGCCAGGCAGGTTACGACCACTTGCAGCAGGACTATTGGACATTCTGCGGCAGCGATAAGGATACCCGCGTCGATTTGGTAACCGGGCGCACGATAAACTTCAATTCCGAACCCCTCTCACAAGAGGATGCCGCCGCCTTTATGGCGGTGGCCAGTATGATTGCTGCCCGCACCCTGGACTATATTATTACGGACGAAGACAGCTTAGACGACTTTATGGGACAGGAAATCATCCTGGATTTAAAGGAGATTTTGCCTGAACAGGAGCTTGCTGCCCTGGACACCATAGAGTTGGACGGCATTACCGCTGCCATTCGCTTGGAAAGCAGTGACTTTGCCCGGAATTATCCCCTGGTGGCAGAGAAAAGCGTCCTGCTCATTGTTGGCTGCACCCAGGATTTCCAGAAAGATGCCGCGTTTATCCGTTATGTAATGGGAAATGGCGATGGCGAATAAGCCGCATTTCTGCATTTCCTGCAAGATTGCAATCATCCTGCTCTTGCTCTGCCTCCTCTCCCCTGCCGTGCTTGCAGAGCCGGAGGCCGTAACCGCCGCCCGGCAGAGTGTGGTGCATCTCTACGGCATGGGCACGGACAGCGAGACCGGCGCCCGTCTCCGGTGGACAGGTACCGGCATTGCAGTGGGCATTGCGGGAGAGGAAACCGATGTGTTTCTGACCAATTGGCACGTGGCATCTGGAAACGGGCAATGTACGCCGGAATCGGTGCAGCTTTGGATTCTGCGGGACGATGCCGTGTTTGATTCCAAGCAAGCGCCTCTGGCTGAATATGCCTTCCCCTGCCGGGTGCTGTGCAGCACCGGAGGGTTCCCGGACATGGCCGTTGTCCAGACGGCAGAACCCGTTCCGGGCTGCCCGGCGCTGCCCCTGCTGTCCTCCCGGCGGGTGGCCGATGGGACGGAGGTTTACGCGCTGGGGTTCCCCGGAATTGCCAACCTTACTGTTTCCGCGCCGGAAAATGTGACCGTCACGCAGGGAACCGTGCAGATGCACCTGACCATGGCCTCCGCAGGCGATACCCGGTGCCTTGTTCATTCCGCTGCCATTGCCCCCGGCTTTTCCGGCGGCCCGCTGGTAAACGCCCAGGGAGAAGTGGTGGCCGTCAACACCTATGGCTTTGAAAAAGAGAAAACCGATTCTCTTTTCTGCGCGGTTTACAGCGACTACGCCATGGAACTGCTGGAGCAGCAAAAAATCCCCTATACCCAGGCCAAGAGCGGCAGCCCGGCGCGGGCATTTTTGCAGAACCTGTTTTATCGGGCAAATATGCGCATCTGCGGCGGTGGGATTATCTTTTTTGCTGGAATTCTTGCTTTTTTCTTGCTGATGGGGTATGATATGAAACACAAACACAGGCGCGGGCGCGCCCGCAGCGAAACGGCGAAAAACAGTGAGGATACTCATTTCCCCACATAGGCCATCAGGCCGCCCTATCCGTTGACTATTTGATGAGAGGTGTCAGTTTTATGAAAAGAGTTGCGGCATTGCTGCTTTGTGTTCTGCTGTGTGCATCCCTTGCGGTTTCCGCCGGAGCACAGCCACAAAAGCTGCTGTATCCCGGCACGGTGATTGCCGGTGACCATGTTTATTTGGTTGGCATCCCCTTGGAAGGGGGCAATATCCGCGTCACTGCAAACGGGCAGGAAATCCCTGCCAATGTGGTTTCTGTTGCGGGGGCGCAGTTGGGTGTAACCTACTACTGCGTTGTCAGCACCACCAGCAGTATGAGCCAGCTCCAGCAAGATCAGCAGCGTGCCGGCTTGAATGCCATCAATGATGCCCTGGGGGCCAATGATTCCCTGGTGCTGGTGACGATGGGGCGTAGCGTGGAGTTTGGCGAAAAGCTTACCGACAAGGAATCCCGCAGCAAGGCCATTGAGCAGGCCTGTACGCCGGGCACCTATGGCACCAATCTGTACGATGGCATCGACACCGTTCTGAAAACCATTACAGAGCAGGAGCAAGGCCCCAGCTGTGTGATTTTCTTCGCGGAGGGCATCGACAATGCCGATATTGTCAAGGTCACCGAGGAGCAGGCCGGGAGAGCCGTGCAGAATGCGGGGCTGTGCGTCAATTTTGTGGCGCTGCTGACTCCCCCCGTGACCACCTATGCCCGCGGGGGCGCAGACCGGCTTACACGGTATGCAGCCCTCTCCAACGGCGGCGTTTGCCGGATTCCCCTGGACATGGAGGATGCTGATGCATTGAGTGCCGCGCAGAAAGCCGTGCAGGAGCTGGTTAGTACCGTCAACGGCTGGGCGGCCATTGAGCTCAGTGCCGCCGACCTCCCCCGTGATGGCAAGACCGTGGAGCTGAACGTGACCTGGACGGGCAATGGCGTGACGATGGAGGACACTGCCTCCGTTGCGGTTGCCGACCTGCCTGCCCTCCCTACCCCCACGGAACCGGAAACCCAGCCCGTTCCCGCTCAGACGCTGCCCACTCGTCCCGCCGTCGCAGAGCCTTCCGCAGCAGCACCTGATGTGACTGCTCCTTCCATTCCGGCCTATCAGGACGACAATAATCAGCAGCAGCTGTTTTATGTGATCATTGGCTCTGCCGCCGCGATGGTTCTGATTATGGTGGCTATGGTGATTGTGGCAACCCGACGCACCGTTACCCAAAAGAGAATTTATGCCTACGAAAACGACCTGCCGGTGGAAATTCACGACATTCCAGAGGACCCCAAGGAAGAAGCGGTGCTGGAAGAAAAAATCGGAGAAGTGCAGAATCTCCCGCCCCGGCGGAGAGCCGCTCCCCCTCCCATTCCTCTGGTAATGCCCGAGCAGGAGCCGAAGCAGGCAGAAAAGCCCCAGCCAAAGCAGGAGGAGAAGCCTCTGCCGAAGCAAAAAGAAAAGCCGAAAGCGGAGCCGGCACCCGCGCCCGAGAAGAAGTCAAAGCGCCGGAGCGAACCGGTGCAGCCTGTCCAGCCCACGGATGAAGCCTTTATCATCCCCAGCTGCACGGTGCTGCTTACCCCTGAGGGAGACCCGGATAACACGGTGGAGGTATCAATTCCCGTAAACGGAAGCCGCACCTTTGGCCGGAACCAAAAGGCGGCTGTGGTGCTCAACGCCGCAGACAACGCCCTGTCCGGCCTGCACTTTGAGCTGCAATGGGATGGCCGGGTTCTGTATCTGGCCGATCGCAATTCCACCAACGGCACTGCCCTGAACGGTTCTCCCCAGCGTCCCGGCCATTGGGCGCGGGTGGAATCCGGCGCAGTCATTCAGGCCGGTTCCGGGCGGTATCGTGTTGCCATCGTAAAAACGTAATAAAATGCTTCTTTTCCCCGGGAATCCCAAGTAGGATTCCCGGGGAAGTTTTTACCCGGAAAGCTGACGGGTTTCTCCCCGCGTCATTGCGACTGCATCCTCTGTCCCCCGGTGATACAATTTTGAAGACGTTCCGGGAAACCGGAATCAAACTGCACAAAGGAAGGGCTGGGCGGCTATGCTGAATTCTGTGGAGGCAATGCTGGAGCAAAACGCGCGTTGGAGAGAACACCCGGGGCTGCGGGGAGCAGCCTGCTTCGGCGGCGGGTTGGCGCTGTCGGCGCTGCAAATCGGGGGGCAGATGCAGCCCGCAGCGATGGGGCTGATTATGGCCACCCGGGGCTGGGAATGCTGCGCTTCCGCCGTGGGAAGCGGGCTTGGATACCTGCTGTTTTGGGGCAGGAGCTGTGGGGCGGGACTCTTTTGGGTTGTTGGAGCCTTTTTGCTGACGCTGTTGAAGCCGGGCAAATACTATCTGGTGGTTGGCGGCATGGCACTGGCCGCAGTGGCAGGAATTATTCAGCAGGACAACCTGTTGATTCCTATGACTGTGGCCGGGCTCAGCACGGCGGTTGGCTGCTGGGAGAATCGGAGCAGACGGGATCTGGCGCTGGGGGCGGGCACAATGGCAGTGGCCTGCCGCAGTCCCTGCCTGGGGGTGCTGCTGGGCGGCTTTGGGGCAGCTTCCATGAGTATGCCCGCCGCGCTGGCCATCACAGTGGGAGCGGACTTGGGAAGCGGCTGGTATCATGTCACCATCGCCGCTGCCATTTCCTATTATTTCCGAAAAATCTGCAAAAGCCGGGACTATTCCAGGAGCATTTCGCTGATATTTGCGGTGGCAGCCGTCATGGTGCTGGGAGGTGACCGACAATGGATTTATGCGGCACTCACGGCGCTGGGCGGCCTTTTGGGCGCGCTGCTGCCACTGCCAGTTCCCAAACGGGGGCGGGTTGGCCGCGCCCAGGTGCAGTTGGAGGGAACGGCGCGCATGATGACGGGATTGCAGCGGCAGCTGCTGGAGTGGGTTTCCCCTCCGGTGGATGTGGCCGGACTGGCAGAGGAGCTGAAGCAGGTTCTGTGTCAGTGCTGCCCCCATCGGGTGGGCTGCGTGGAGCAGGCGGCTTTAACCGAAAAAATACTGACGGAACAGCTGCCCTTTGCGTGCCGGAACAAGGCCGCCGGAGAAGAAATCAGCCGCTATCGGCAGCTGCTGCGGCGGATGCAGGCCATCCGCGCCAAGGAGGAGGGCTACCGCATGGCGTTGGTGCAGCAATACGGCTTCCTGTCCGATGCCATGCGGGAGCTATCCGACCGTCTGCCCCTGGGGCAGCGGAAGGGGGCGCGCTACCGTGTTTTGGTATCCGCCCGCTCCTGTAGCCGGGAGCACGCGGACGGTGACCGGGTGGCTGCCTTCCCCGGCGTTGGGGGAAAATACTATGTACTGCTGTGTGACGGCATGGGCACCGGCCAGGATGCCGCTGCGGAGAGCCGTGAAATGGTGGCGCTGATTACCCAAATGCTGCAATCCGGCCTGTCCCCCGGAGCGGCACTGGGCAGCGTCAACAGCCAGCTGGCACTGACTGACCGGGGCGGCGCAGTGACGGTGGATTTATGCGAGCTGCACCCGGATTGCGGCAGGGTTTGGCTATACAAATGGGGGGCGCAGCCCAGCATTCTGCTGCGGCGGAAGCGCAGTGCCGCCGTTGGAATTGCCGGACCGCCCCCTGGGCTGGGGGTAACCGCCGGGCGGGAATCCGTCAGCCGCATTCATATGCAGCCGGGGGACACCCTGCTGCTGCTCAGTGACGGTGTGAGCCAAAAGGACGCGCCCAAATGGGCTAAATTTTCCTCTACCACGCCGCCCGGCGCGCTGGCCTCCACGATTCTGAAAACGGATGCCGCGACCCCGGACGATGCCACCGTGGTGGTCGTCCGCATGGAGCGGAAGGCCAAACCGTCGTAAGAGAACGCAAAACGCCCGCGGCCAATTTGGCCGCGGGCAAAATAATCGAAAAATCAGGCTTCCAGGTTGATGCCGGTCTCCTTGGAGAAGACGTGGCAGACGTGGCCGGCAAAGTTGAACTTCACGTTGGCACCGGTGTTCAGCGCGGCAACCTCGGCAGCGGTCATGTTCATGGTGGACACAACCAGCACCACGTCACGACCCATGGCGGTAACGTGCAGGTGCACGGAGGAGCCCATCATTTCGGACACATCGACGGTAGCGGGGATGCCTTCCTTGCCCAGCTCGATATGCTCGGGACGAACGCCCAGAACAATCTTCTGAGGAGCAACGTTGTTCTTTGCCAGAGCCTTCTGCTTCTCGTCGGACAGCTCCACCTTCATGTTATCCAGCTTGACGGCGTACTTGCCGTTCTCCTTGACCAGCTCGGCGTTCTCGAACAGGTTCATCTGAGGAGTACCAATGAAGGTAGCAACGAACAGGTTGTAGGGATGGTTGAACACTTCCTGAGGCGTGCCAATCTGCTGAATGAAGCCATCCTTCATAATAACAATCCGGTCGCCCAGGGTCATAGCTTCGGTCTGGTCGTGGGTAACGTAAATGAAGGTGGTGTTGATGCGCTGACGCAGCTTAATCAGCTCGGCACGCATCTGATTACGCAGCTTTGCGTCCAGGTTACTCAGAGGCTCGTCCATCAGCATAACCTGGGGGTTACGAACGATGGCACGACCAATGGCAACACGCTGACGCTGACCACCGGACAGAGCCTTGGGCTTACGGCCCAGGTACTGGGTGATGTCCAGAATCTCGGCGGCTTCCTTCACCTTGCGGTCGATTTCGTCCTTGGGGGCATGGCGGAGCTTCAGAGCAAAAGCCATGTTATCATAAACAGTCATGTGGGGGTACAGAGCGTAGTTCTGGAAGACCATGGCGATATCACGGTCCTTGGGGGGAACATCATTCACCAGACGGTCGCCGATGTACAGCTCGCCGCCGGAAATGTCTTCCAGGCCGGCAATCATACGCAATGTGGTGGACTTACCACAGCCGGAAGGACCAACCAGAACGATGAATTCCTTGTCGGCGATGCTCAGGTTGAACTCCTGAACGGCAACAACGCCTTCATCGGTAATCTGAAGATTGGTCTTCTTCTTTGCGGGCTCCTCGCCCTTCTTGCGCTTCTTGGCTGCCTTGGCATCATCGCCATTGAAGGGGTAGACTTTCTTGATGTTCTTCAGGGTTAAGCTTGCCATGTTTTTTGACTCCGTACACACTGAATCCTCAAGATGTGTACTCGCATTCCGCCAGGTAAAATAGCGGAAGCATTACGACAGGTCTCCACACTGCCGCACCGTGAGCCGAACGGGGTTTCCTCCTTTAATAATAGCGCAGTATGCCTATTTCTGTGGAGTAGGCATACTCCACCGGGATGTAAAAATGATACCATAATTCCGCTGATTCTGCAATCGTGGATAATTACATTTTTACAGGAAAGGAATTGTGTAATCTGACAAGAGTCAAGGGCTTCTTGCCATTCTCCTTGTGGGTTATAGCATATCAAAAAGGAGCTTCACCGAGAAAACCCGGTGGGCTTCCTCCCCGGCACCGGTGATGGCATCGGCCTGGAGGGTTCCGTCATCCAGCATATCCCAGCTGAGGGTCAGTTCCTGCCCTTCCTTGGCCTCTGCCAGATAGCACACGGTGAAATCTGTTACCGTGTGATGCTGGTGGAAGGCACTGGGCAGCAAATCCGCCACCCAATCCATGCAGCGGGTGTTGTTCATGTGGCCATTGCGGTCAAGGTCGCTGAAGCGCACCGTGCGGGTTCTGGTCGTGCCCATGGGGCGCAGAATCAAGCCGGTGGGCGCAGGCAGCTCCCTGCCCCGGTGGGTTCCCACCACCATGATGCCGCTCTTGCCGGGGGTAATCATCCGCCGGGTGTTGACATCCATCAGCACCCACAGGGACATGCAGCGGAACAGCTCGCTCCCTTGGCTGTCATAGGCAATGACGCTGCGGGGAAATGCCGCATGGGTGGCTGGCAGCGGCCAGGTTTCCACTCGGATGGTCTCCCCCTTCTCCGGCAGGCGGGTAACCTGCACCCGATGGCGGTTTACCGCCCAAAACAGATTCCGGCTATACAGGGTATCAAAGCCGACATTCATCAGCTCGCTGTGCCGTCCGCTCATCTCCTGGGCGATGTAGAGAATCATGGAGGGCTTCAGCTTGCCGAAGCGATCCACGTGTACATCCTCAATGGTAAAATTCTGCGTGTAAATTGGTTCCATAATGATTCCTCACTTCGAGATGAATTAACAAATCTATGCGGCGCGAAGCGCCCTCGGTGTCCCTGAAAGGGTGCTGCAGGGGCGTTTCGCGCCATGGTCAAACTTTTAAATTGCAGATATTTTAATCAATAACAGTCCCGAAAATTGTAAATTTCCCGGATTGGTTAAGATGTTTGTGCCGCCTTTCCCAGCTCAGCCAGGGTCAGCGTGGCCTGCAAGGTGTAACCGGAACGGTAGATAACGATGTCCATCTGGTCACCGGCAGCGTAGTGATACAGCGCAGTGTCCAGCTCATTTTGGGTGTGGATGTTGGTTCCGTCAATGCTGAGAAGGATGTCCCCGGGGACAATCCCCACATCGGCGGCGCTGCTGCCTTCGGCAACGGCGGTGACATACAGCCCGGCGGGCAGGCGGTAATAGCGCTGATAAAAGACACTCAGGCGCTCACCGGTGATACCCAAAAACGGTCTGCCGGACACATAGCCCTGGTTGAGAATCTGGGATACAATGTCCTTTACCACCGCACTGGGGATGGCGAAGCCCAGCCCCTCCACCCCGGCGCTGTCGGTAAAGGTACCGATTTTGGTGGTGTTGATGCCGATGACCTGCCCGCAGCTGTTAATCAGCGGGCCGCCGGAATTGCCGGAGTTCAGGGCGGCATTGGTCTGAATCAGGTTCATGGTGCGCCCGTTCACATTGACATTCCGGTTGATGGCGGAAACAATGCCGTTGGTCATGGTGCCCCGGAACTCCACGCCCAGGGGGTCACCGATTGCCACCACACCGTCCCCCACATACACGTCGTCAGAGTCGCCGAATTCCGCCGGGGTCAAATCCGTGGCATTCACTTGTAGCACGGCCAGGTCGCTGGTGGGGTCGCTGCCCACCAGCCGCGCAGGCTGGCTGCGATCGTCTGCCAGAAGAACGGTGTAGGATTCTCCGTTTTCAATCACATGATAATTGGTGACCACATAGCCGTCCTCTGAAAAAATCACGCCGCTGCCGCTGGAATTGCCGCTGCGGGATTCCGAAGTGATGGATACCACGCTGGGACTGCATTTGATATAAATTTCCCGCAGAGTCAGCGTGTCCTCCTGCTCTGCCAGCGCCGGGAAGCCGGTGCTATCATTGGTGGCCTGCTCCACATCAACGGGCACAAACTCGGAGTCAACCACCGAATCTGCGGTGCTGTAGCAGATGGTTGGCTCCGCCTTCTGCTGGTTCAGCTGCTGGAACAGCCGCAGGTTGGACACGCCCAGCAGGGTACTCAGCCCAATGAGGATAATCACCGCAATCAGCAGCAGGGCAATAAATGTCCGGTGGCTTTTGGGCGGCGTGGTATAGCCGGTGTTGTATTCCCCGTCATCCCAGGGAGCGGGTTCTTCACGATAGCGCATAATGATGCTCCTCACTTTAGTTCACCAAGGGCATGGTGAAGGTAAATTCCGTTTTGCCGTCCCGGCTGGTCACGCTGATGTCCTCGCCGTGGCTGCACACAATGGTCTTGACGATATACAGTCCCAGACCCCAGCCATCCCGGTTCTGGGAGCGGGATTTATCCAGCTTGTGGAATCGGTCGAACACCAGCGGCAGCTCCTCCGGCGGGATGGTATCGCCGGAATTGGAGACGCTGACATATATTTTATCCCGCCCCTCCTTGATGGTCAGACCCAAATCGCCGCCATCAGGGCAGAATTTTACGGCGTTGTCCACAAGGTTATACACAACCTGTGTAATAGAGTCTTCGTTTGCAAAGGTATACACCGGGTGCTCCGGCATATCTACGTTGACATTGATGTGCTTGTTGTTTATCTTCTGCTCAAAATTCACCAGCACCAGTCCGGCGCACTCCTCCATGTCGAAGTTTACCTTCTTTTCATCGGGAATCTGCTGGTCTTGCAGCTGACTGATGTCCAGCATACTGCGCACCAATCGGCTGAGCCGCTTTGTTTCGTCGGAGACGATTTGCAGATAATGCCGCTCTTTATCCGGCGGAATGGTGCCGTCCAGGATGCCGTCCACATAGCCGGAGATGGTGGTCATGGGGGTTTTCAGCTCGTGGGACACGTTGGCAACAAATTCCTGCCGCTGATACTCGCTTTTTTGCAGACTGGAAGCCATGTTGTTAAAGGCAATGGCCAGGTCGCGGGTCTCCTCGCTGTAGGAATCCTCCACCCGTACCCGGGCATCCAGATTGCCGTGCCCGAAGTCATTGGCAGCCTTCGCCATCTCACACAGGGGGCGGCTGGATGTACCGGCCTGCGCCAGCACAGCAACGGTGGCAATCAGAATCACCACCAAAGCGGTGTTGAGATAGTAGGTGGTCAGCTTTTTCATCACCGCGTTGGTGGAGGCGGTGGGGGACGACACAATGGCAATGCCATAGGTGGCATTGTCATAGGTGATGGGACGGGCTACCAGGTAGCGAACGTCGTCATACAGCCCCCGGATGATGCCGGTGGCTTTGTCGCCCCCGTCTTTCATAACCTTTTGAATGTAGTCGCTGTTGACGGTGCGGTTGAGATGCTTGCAGTGGAAAGGAGAATCGGAGCACAAGGTCACCCGCCCCTGGGGATTACACACGATGATATCCGACTCGGAAAGGCTGGTGGCCACATTCAGATTCAGATATAAATTCGGATCCGGCTCATCCTCCCCCGCCGCGTAAGAGGCGGCCAGGTGGGAGATGGATTCCGCGTCCCGTTCCAGCCGGGAAAAGGTCGTGTCGGTGAGATAATCCTTGACCAGCTGCTGATAGGACACACCCACCATAACCAAGGATACCAGAAGAATCAATGCGCCGGTATAAAAACTCCGGCTGAAGGAGGATTTCAATCTAAACCACCTCATCTTTTTCTGTATCGTAACCGGAAAAAATGAATATGGAATTAACAAAACGAGATTTTGGTGTTTCGATTTTGAAAAAATTCGGATTTTTGCGGATTCAGTTCCCACTTTCCTCCCTGCAAAAAAAGAAATTCCGGCCCCATCCGAGATTGGGACAAAATAGGATTTGACAAGGAATTTATATCCTGATATCGTGTGGGGGCGGAAAGAGTACTACCAAAGCAGACGGGGCGATGCTCTTTTCGTGTTTGCTGTGCCATGACCCGCAGGAGGCATCAAGGGCACGGTAGATTCAAAACAACATCAATGTGAAAAAGGAGTGTTACAATGGAAACGAAGCGGATTCTTGTTCAGAGCCTTTGCGTCCCCTGCGGCTGCCACTGCCGGTATTGCCTGCTGTCCTGGGAGCATCAGACCGTCGGGGCGGATTTTGAGCAGAGCCGGGCATACTCCCGCGGATTCTATGACTATCTCCGCCGAAACCAACCGGACATCCGGTTCGATTTCTGCTTCGGCTACTCCATGGACCATCCGGCGCTGCTGGAAACCCTGGATTTCCTCAACGAAATCGGCTCCGTTCAGGGGCAGCTGCTCCAACTGGACGGATTGCGGATGCGCACTGACCCGGAAATTGACGACTGGATGGCGGGGCTGGCTGTCCACGGGGTGCGCCACACCAATTTCACCTTTTACGGGTTGGAGAGCTACCACGACCGGTTTGCCGGACGGAAGGGCGACTTCAGCTATCTGCGCCGGTTAGCCGCGTCCGCCAAAAGGCATGGGCTGGAAACCAGCGCGGGAATCCCCCTGAACAGTGAAAATGCCGGCCAGGTGGAGGAGCTGCTGACCCTGCTGGAAGCGGATGGCATTGCGAAACGCACGCTGTTCGTGCCCCACGAGGAGGGGCGGGGCGTGAATCTGGCCCCTATCCGCTTTTCCCTGTCGGACTATGAAGGGCTGGGAGCAAGGGCAAAGGCTCTGCTCAACCGCAAAACCTTCCGCACCGAAGGGGAATGGGTCAGGTTGGAGGACATCCCGGCAGAAGAAAACCGGCTGCTGCTGATTTCCCTAACCCCGGAGAATATCGAAAAATTCCGCGCCATGGGCTATCCCGCCGTCATCCGCTATGTGGAGGAACTGGACGAAGCCTATTACGGGGCAATTCCTGATTTTCGGACGCTTTGCGCCATGTACGGCGACCCGGCGGGAACCCGCTTCTACGGAAAGCGGGATTTGTTCCGACACTATGCCCGGCGCTATATTCAGGAGCAGCATTTGGAGCTTTACGATGTGACCGACGAACGCTATTGCGGTAGCCGCCGGTATTAAAGTGCATAAAAAACAGAAGCCGCCACTTTAACCAGTGACGGCTTCTAAGCAAATACCTCGGAAAATCAAATTCAAAAATTGACAAACAGCGGATTCCCTGCTAGAATAGCCCCAACCCCGTGTGGGGCTGGAAAGAGCACTACCATAACCCGGATAGGCGGCCTGCTACACTCCTGTAAAGGGGGTGAGCCCTATGCCCATTACTCTGACTGTACATATCGGTAAGTATACCATTACAATCACTGTAAAATGCGGAAGCCGCCACTCTGCCAAGTGACGGCTTCTAAGCATTCCTTAGATACCTGAATCAGAGCAGACCGCTTATCGGTAATGCTCTTTTCATGTTTACTATAGCACAGCCCACCAAAAACGTCAAGGGTAGCTGCAATTTTTGTTACTGCTCCACTTCAAATTTATAGCCAACGCCCCACACGGTTTTCAAATTCCACTTGTCGCTGACCCCTTCCAGCTTTTCGCGCAGGCGCTTCACATGAACATCCACGGTACGGGAGTCACCGAAATAATCAAAGCCCCACACCTCGTCCAGCAGCTGATTGCGGGTATAGACCCGGTTTGGAGAGGAGGCCAGGTAGTACAGCAGCTCCATCTCTTTGGGGGGCGTATCCACCTTTTTTCCGTCCACCGTCAGCTCAAAGGCATCCATGTCAATAATCAGCTTGTCAAACACCAGCCGCCGGGCTTTCTTCTCGGTGGTCACGCCGCTGGTGCGGCGCAGCACGGCCTCAATCCGAGCCAGCAGTTCCTTCATTTCAAAGGGCTTGGTGATATAGTCGTCAGCACCGTTCTTCAGCCCCGTCACCTTGTCGTCGGTCTGCCCCTTGGCAGTGAGCATGATCACAGGGGTTTTGGACTCGGCACGAATGGCGCGGCATACGCTCCAGCCATCCATCACCGGCATCATCACATCCAGCAGCACCAGGTCCGGCTTAATCGCACGGAATTTTTCCAATCCCTGGCCGCCGTCAGCAGCCCAGGCAACGGCATAGCCCTCCTTTTCCAGATACATTTTCAGCAAATCCGCAATGTTGCGGTCATCTTCTACCACAAGCACAGTAACAGCCATCAAAAATGTCCCCTTTCCCCCAGGCATCGATTTGCCTGATTCTTTCTTATAAAAAGAATTATAGCCAATAAATCGCAAGTTTCTTGAATATTTTGTAAAGCTTTTTCACCGAAAATGTTACGGTGAAAATGCGGCAGAAAAATTGTCCGCTGTCAGCGAAAAAAAGTGCTTGACAAACGGACACAGCTGTTGTATATTGGCTACAAGTTAATTCTGAAACCGATGAGGCGGAAGTAAAACCGGGGGTTGCTCCCACAGAGAGTCCTGTAACGCTGAGAGCAGGGCGGTAAGCATACCGGTAAATGGGCCGCCGAGGGCAGGGGGAAAGGCATAAGCCGAGTATCTTCTGACGCAATGCCGGCGTTATTTGGCAGCGGATGTGTTGGCATCTGCATGAGGTGGTCGCTTCGGCGGCAAACAAGGTGGTACCGCAGAATATTTTATTTTCTGTCCTTGTTCCCAGAGTAAGTTTGGGAATAAGGGCTTTTTTGTTGCCTTTTTTCCCCGGAAGCCATAAAGGAGGAATCTTCATGAAAACACCTGGCAGACGATGGCGAAGCTCCATGAACCCTTCCCCATCCACAACAAACTGAAAGTCAAAAAGGAGATTTTATAATGAAAAAGCTGATTAGTTTGGTTCTTGCCGCTGCCATGACCGTTTCCGCCTGTGCCATTTCCGTTTTTGCTGAGAAGCCCAGCTTCAAGGTTGCCATTGTGCAGCAGCTTGACCACCCCTCTCTGGACGAAATCCGCACCGCTGCGGAAAGCAAGCTCCTTGCCTTGGCCGATGAAAAGGATGCAACGGTGGAAGTCAAGGTTTTCAACGGCCAGAATGACTCCTCCATCCTCAATCAGATTGGTGCGAAGGTGGTTTCCGATGGCTACGATGCCGTCATTCCCATTGCCACCCTGGCTGCCACCTGCATGGTCACCGCCACCGAGGAAACCGACACCCCCGTGGTTTACGCCGCCATTTCCGACCCCGAGAGCGCCGGCCTCGTTGACATTGCCAACGTCACCGGCACCAGCGATGCGCTGAACACCGCCTTCATCCTGGACATGATGTTTGCGGTGCAGCCGGACATCAAAACGGTGGGTCTATTGTACTCCCGCAGTGAAGTAAACTCCGAAACTCCCATTGCCCAGGCCAAGGAATACCTGGATGCCAAGGGTGTGAAGTATATCGAAAAAACCGGCAACACCACCGATGAGGTGCTGTCCGCCGCTTCTGAGCTGGCCGAACGCTGCGATGCCGTGTTCACCCCCACTGATAACGTGGTCATGGCCGCCGAAAGCGGTGTGGCTGAAATTCTCAATGAGGCCGGTGTCCCCCACTATACCGGCGCGGACTCCTTCGTTTACAGCGGTGCCTTTACCACCTGCGGTGTCAACTACACGGAGCTGGGCGAAAAGACCGCTGAAATGGCCTTTGACATTCTGCTGGGCGGCGAAATTCCCGCCTACAAAGTGATGGACGGCGGCATTATCACCGTCAATACCGAAGTTGCCGCCAAGCTGGGCATTGACTACAGCGCATTCAATGATATGGCAAACACCGTCATTGAAGTGGTTACCAGTGAAGAATAATATAAATGAGGGGGCGGCAACCCGCCCCCTTTCCCAAATGCATTTGAGTGTTACAGTAAAGGAGAGGTTCCTATGATATCCACCGCAGTGATAATGAATGCACTGGAGCTGGGCTGCATTTATTCCCTGGTTGCGCTGGCACTGTTCCTCAGCTTCCGCATTCTGAACATTGCCGATATGACCACCAACGGTGCCTTTACCCTGGGATGTGCGGTGTCAGCCACTATTGCGCTGGCCGGGCATCCCTATTTGGCATTTCCGGCGGCCATGCTGGCCGGTGCGGCAGCGGGCTTTGTGACGGCACTGCTGCAAACCAGATTCCGCATTCCTTCCATTCTCGCCGGTATTATTACAGATACCGGGCTGTATACCGTGAATTTGGCGGTCATGGGTTTTTCCTCCAATGTGAATCTGCTGAAAAAGGCAACGCTGTTTTCTGAGCTAAAGCCGATGCTTGGCACTTACTATCGGCTGGTTCCCTCTGCGCTGATTGCCAGCATCACCGTAGTGCTCCTGGTGCTTTTCCTGAAAACCAGGCTGGGACTTTCCATCCGCGCCACCGGTGACAACCCGGACATGGTGCGTGCCAGCTCCATCAACACCAATTTCACCATCACTGTGGGACTGTGCGTGGCCAATGCCTGCACTGCTCTGTCCGGCGCGCTGCTGGCACAATACCAGAAGGCGGCGGACATCAACCTGGGCGGCGGCATGGTGATTATCGGGCTGGCCTCCCTTATCATCGGCGAAGCTCTGATGCCCAAAGGGAAGCTGTGGATGAAGGCCGCCGGGGCGGTGGTTGGCTCCATTGTGTACCGCTTTATCATCGCCATTGCCCTGCGGCTGGATTTGCCCAGTGAATGTCTCAAGCTGATTTCCGCCGTGATCGTGGCGCTGGCCATCGGCCTGCCTGCCCTGACAAACGCAAAGGGAGGAAAGGTAAAATGCTGAAAATCGACCATATTTCCAAAACCTTTGCCCCGGGTACGGTCAACGAAAAGCGGGCGCTGAACGACCTGAGCCTGTATCTTGCCCCCGGCGATTTCGTCACGGTGCTGGGTTCCAACGGTGCCGGAAAATCCACCCTGTTCAATGCCATTGCCGGAACCTTCCAGCCGGACAAGGGCAGCATTGTGGTTGACGGCAAGGACGTGACGCGGCTCCCGGATTACAAGCGCAGCAAATTCATTGGCCGTATGTTCCAGGATCCGCTGAAGGGTACTGCCCCCAGCATGACCATTGAGGAAAATCTGGCGCTGTGTTATCTGCGTGCTTCCCAGCGGCGCTCTCCCTTCTCCATGGTGTCCAAAGCAGAGCGGCAGGAGTTCCGGGAAAAGCTCAGCCAGCTGGGACTGGGGCTGGAAAACCGGATGGATTCCGTGGTTGGTCTGCTTTCCGGTGGCCAGCGGCAGGCTCTGACCTTGCTGATGGCAACCCTGGTCACGCCCAAGCTGCTGCTGCTGGACGAACACACCGCCGCCCTGGATCCTGCAACGGCGGAAAAGGTGCTGGAACTGACCAAGAAGATTGTGGCAGAAAACGGAATCACCTGCCTGATGATTACCCATAATGTGCAGTCCGCTCTGAATCTGGGCAACCGAACCATCATGATGAAGGACGGCCAGGTTGTGATGGAGCTTTCCGGCCAACGCCGCGCCACCATCACCACCGAGGAGCTATTAAGAGCCTTCCAGCAGCAGGGATTGGACAACGACCGAATTTTGTTCAGCGCGGAGTGAGTTTTGAAATTCCCCTTGACAATTCTTGAGGATGGGGTATACTGAAGGTATAGACGGCATCTTGTGTGCCCGTCCAGCGTTGAAGCAGGTGATGGGGTCAGCATCCGTACACCTGTGGAGCTTTGAATGAGGGTTCGGCGGTTCCCACAGGCTGACGTAGGTTTTCCGAATGAAAACGCCATTTGAGGAGCTCTGCTTTTGCAGAGCTCCTTTTTAAGGATAATGGATTATGAATTTGCTTTTACACGCGGCATACGCCTGGGCTCAGCTGATAAACGCAGAATACCGGATTACCGTTGGCCGCAAGGGTCATGCTAATTGTTTTCGGCTTTGCTTTTCACCGGAAGATTTCCCGCATCTTTGCGGAATGCAATACGCACGGGGTGTTGATTTCGGTCTACGCCGGAATGAATTTGAAGGAGGAAAGCTTCTTGATTCTCTTTTAGGTGGAAAACTTGACGGCGCACGCCTTGAAAAGAGCCGAAATTGGGAGAAAATCAAGGGCAGACTGAATGCAATTATTTGCCTTGAGCAAACGCTGGAATCTGATTTTATAATTGCTCATTTTGACAGCAGGCGAGTATTGACCGGAAGTAAAATTCAGGCAGAATATGTGATTCAAAACACAAGCACAGGAGAAATTTTCTTTATCTTTTTGGATAAGGACCAATCCCAGCGGTATTACTGCAAGTCCGCCTTTGCAAAAACAAACGTGGATTATCTGAAGAATCAGACGCTTGTAACCGTCCTGGAGAAAGAAAAATACATAGACGGAACATGGGAACTACTGTTTCGCCATCCAAACTACATACGGGAGCCTGCGGAAATCGGATAATTGTTTACTCCGTTGCGGAGTTGGTTTCCTGGAACAGCTCCCCAATGGGGGCGAACCGATAGCCCAGAGCTTCCCATTTGCTCAGCAGTTCATCCAGAATTTCCGCGTTGGTCTGGCTGGTAGAATGGAGCAGCACCACCGCCCCGGGGTGAATGCGGGGGATGAGCTTCTGAAAAGCTGCATCGGCACTGGGCTGGCTGTCCCGGTTCCAGTCCACATAGGCAAGACTCCAAAAAACAGTTTTATAGCCCAAATTCTTCGCCTGTCTCAGATTCTCTTCACTGTAGATTCCCTGAGGCGGGCGATAATATTTTTCCATTGGCTTTCCCACCGCCTCCTGATAGGCGGTTTCCACATCCTCCAGTTCCTTCTGAAATGCGGCGGGGTCGGAAATTTTGCTCATATCGTAGTGATGCATGGTATGGTTGCCGACGGTGTGCCCCTCCCCTGCCATGCGGCGCACCAAATCCGGGTGTTGGCGAATGTAGGTGCCAACCAGAAAAAAGGCGGCGGGGGCATTGTGCTTTTTCAGTGCATCCAGAATCGGCTCCGTGCAGCCGTTTTCATACCCGGCATCAAAGGTGAGATAAATCACCTTCTCCTGGGTATTGCTCAGATAGGCTGCATCAAACCGCTTCAGCTGATCCACGCCGGCGTTGCCCACCGGCGGCACTCCCGGCTCCCGGAAGCTGAGTCCCCAGGAGCCGGTTTGCAGCACATCACTGTGCAGCACCCAAAAGCCTGCCAGCATCGCGAATAGAAGCGCCGCCGCCAAAATAACCAAATCCCGTTTTTTCATGGAATACCTCCTTATATTGACGTATGTTCCCGTCAACCCGCAGGGACGGCTGGCAGCCGCCCGAAATCCCGGATTTTGATAGCACCCGGATGAACGTACACGCCCCCCTATAGAGCGTGTGCAGACCGATTCCTGAGCAGTACCGAACCGTTCGGGTCAGGGAATCAACGTATCGCTACAAGCCCTGTGCGGCATTGTTCGGCGGCACTGCCGCTCACCCCTAAAGTTATACGTTCCTGTTAATGGAATAATTCATGGCAAACCGGGCAAGCTTTCATGAGGTGAAACCGGTGATTTTATCCTACTTGCGGACACTCGTTTTATATTTGGTGCTGATTCTGGTCATTCGGCTCATGGGTAAGCGGCAGGTTGGGCAGATGGCACCGGCGGAATTTGTTGTGACCATGCTGGTGGCAAACCTGGCTTCCATCCCCATGCAGGATGGGGGCATTCCGCTCTTTTCCGGGTTGGTGCCCATCCTCACGGTGCTGGGGGTGGAGCTGGTGCTCAGCTGGTGGACGCTGCGCCACACGGCCTTTCGCCAGCTGCTGTGCGGTAAGCCGGTTATCTTGATTGACAACGGGGTGATTCTGCAAAAGCAGCTGCGTCAGACCAGAATTACGCTGGATGAGCTGATGGGGCATCTGCGGACAAAGGACGTGCTGGACATCCGTCAGGTGCAGTTTGCCATTTTGGAAACCGATGGCACCCTGTCCGTTTTCCCCTATGCAGAAAAAGCGCCCGCTACCGCCCAGGATGCAGGAATTAAGGTCAAGCCCCAAGAAATCCCCCTGACAATCATTGAGGATGGGGTGCTGTTGCAGCAGAATTTGCGTCTATCCGGGAAAGACAGCCAATGGGTGCGGTCTGCGCTCCGCGAAAAAAACGCCAAGCAGGAGGATACCTTTCTGCTGGCGCTATTGGGCACACAGGTGATTTTCATTCCAAAGGAGGAAAGCTGATGGGGCGCTTTCGTATTGGAATTGGCCTTCTTGCGGTGCTGCTGGTTATTTCCATCGGCACGCAGATTGGGATGGCTGCGCTGCAGAAGCCGGTGAAACAGTCGCTGGCAGCAGCCATGACCGCTGCGGAAACAGAGGACTACGCCCAAGCCGGAGAAAAGACGGCGGAAGCCTATGCCCGGTGGCAACGCTCCCGCACCTTCTGCGCGGCACTGTGCGACCATGCGTTTATGGAGGACATTGAAGGAAATCTCGCCATGCTGCGGGTATGGGCGAAGGAAAAGGAAAAGGCGGATTTCTGCGCTCTGTGCGCCGACACCATTTTGCGGGTGGAGGCGATTGAAAATGCCCACCGCCTGAATATCTCTACGTTTTTCTAGGCGGGAGTTCCCTAATCTGCCCAGTTCTATTCCTCGCAGAAACCGGTTTGCATCCGCCCTGTAGAGGAGGACTATTAGTCGCCCCCCTACAATGGTGGGTGCATCCATTCGGGTACTGGCGAAAATCCGGGATTTCGGGCGGATGCTATCCGCCCCTACAGGGCACACTGAAAAAGCCCCCAAATGTTTCACGTGAAACATTTGGGGGCGTATCTTATCAGGGACTGTCCTTTTCAAATCTTGCTGCCAACGTCTGGGAATTGAGTGCCGTTAAATACACCTTTGGAAGCTGGTATTCATCCGTCAGGAGAAACGCTTTTGGCAGGTCGTCACAGGGAACCACCTGTCCCTCCTTTTCGCACTGCTCCAAAAATTCCCGGGTGCGCTTGGAGGTGGTGGTATTGTCCAGGTCAAAGATGCCGATGACGCTGTGCTCCCGCACCGCCATGTCGTTACCGATGGACAGATACATCAGGGCTTTTCTCCATAGAAGTTGGCCAGCACTTCCTCGGTGGTGTCTTCCAGGAAGCAAGCCACCGTGACGACGCAGACCGTCCGCCCGGTCTTCACGATGACCAATGTTTCAAAGAAATCCATATCCTGTATCAGCGCTTTGACCCGGACACAGGGATGCTTCTCCCCCAGAAATTCAACTTCATCGACGCTGGTGCTTACATTTTCCAGCCCTGTTTGCTCCAGGGCTTCCACCAGGGGTTCTGCGGAAATCTCCGCATACTTCTGTTCGTCCAGCACCAGGGCATCCGTCAGGCTCAAACGCTGGAGGGTGATGTTTACATTTTCACCGGTTTCGGTGTTCACTGCCAGCATATCCATCATGCTGCCGCTTTCCTCCACCAGCTTTGCATAGTCCTCCCGCAGCATTCCGGTGGCAAGCCCGTTCTGCTCCGCGATTTCCGCGTCCGTGTAGAAATACCATTTGCTTCCAAAGGTGCAGCCGATGCTCATCGCGTCGTTCCAATAGGAATTTTCCGTCTGAACGCCCGCAGAAAGCCCCCCATCGGAAAGTGTTGTCAACGCAGTGTCATTCGTGCCGCCGGCAGCCCCTTCGCAGTGTGCTGCCAGGGGGAAGCTCAGAGCCATTGCCAGTGCCAGCAGCATAGAAATCGCTTTCTTCATAAAATACTCCTTTTTGTATCGACGGGGTGACAGTCAGGTGGATTTCAGCTTCTTCCACTCCCCTACCGCCAACTCGTCGCACCGGTTATTTTTCGGGTTTTCGGCATGACCCTTGACCCAATGATAATGCACCTCATGCTGGGCAATCAGCCCCAAGAGCTGCTCCCAGAGGTCAGAATTGAGGGCGGGCTTTTTGTCGCTTTTCACCCAGCCCCGCTTTTTCCAGCCGTAGACCCAGCCCTTTTGCAGGGCATCAAGAACATACTTGCTGTCGGAGTACAGCTCCACAATGCAAGGCTCCTTCAATGCGGAAAGCCCCATAATCACACCCGTCAGCTCCATGCGGTTGTTGGTGGTGTTCTTTTCACCGCCGCTGAGCTCCTTTTCATGCCCCTGATATTCCAGGATGCAGCCCCAGCCACCGGGGCCGGGGTTGCCGGAGCAGGCGCCGTCGGTATAGAGGGTGACGGTTTTCATTCTCCTGCGTCCTCGCTGAGATTCCCGGGAATCATGTCCGCCGCGTTCCGCTCCTCGGGGAACTCCTCCACGTCATCGGTGTTCACATTGGGCACGCACTCCAGGCTTACCAGCTTGTTGCCCTCCTCAATACGCATGACGATAACGCCCTGCACATCCCGCTTGTAAACGTTGATGGAGTTGGCGGGCACACGGATAATCACGCCGCCGTTTTCAATCAGCATCACGTCATCGGTTTCGCCTACCACCACGCAGCCAGCCACATTGCCGGTCTTGGGGGTGATGTTGTAGTTCTTCAGGCCCTTGCCGCCACGGCTCTGGGGCACCCTCTCTCCGCCGGGGCCGGTACGCAGGTATTCAGGCAGCTCCGTCCGCTTGCCGTAGCCGTTTTCGGTAACGGTGAGCAGGGTCTTGCCCTCCTCCCACTTCTGGGCACCCACCACAATGTCGCCTTCGTTCAGGGTGATGCCCCGGACACCAGCAGCATCACGACCCATGCAGCGCACATCGTTTTCGTTGAAGCAGATGGCCATGCCCTGAGCGGTAGCGAGGATGATGTTGTCATTGCCGGTGGTGCGGATGACGTTGATCAGATGGTCGCCTTCCTCCAGGGTAATGGCACGGATGCCGCCCTTGCGGTTTGTTTTCAGCGCCACGAAGGGCAGGCGCTTGACAACGCCCTTGCGGGTAATCATCACCAGGAACTCGTTGTCGTCAAACTCCCGGGTGGTGACCATAGCGGTTACCCGTTCCTCCGCTTCCAGGGGCAGTACATTGACCATGGCAGTGCCGCGGGCGGTGCGGCCTGCCTCGGGAATCTGGTAGCCTTTGCGGTGGTGCACCTTGCCGATGTCGGTGAAGAACAGGATATGGTCATGGGTGGAGGCGATATTCAGGGACTTGACATAGTCCTCCTCCTTGAGGTTCTGGGCATTGACACCTCTGCCGCCCCGGCTCTGGGTGCGGTAGGTGTCCACGGGCATCCGCTTGATGTAGCCGTGGTTCGACAGGGTGAAGGCACAAACCTCCTCCTCAATCAAATCCTCAATGTCAATTTCATCTTCGATTTCCTGGATGTCGGTTTTCCGCTTGTCGCCGAATTTATCCCGAATTTCAATCAGCTCGCTGCGCAGAACGCCCTGCATCTTTACGGGGTCAGCCAGCAGCTCCTGATAATAGGAAATCTTCTGCTCCAGCTCCTTGTATTCGGCTTCCAGCTTTTCCCGGTTCAGACCCTGCAAGGCAATCAGACGCATATCGCAGATGGCCTGCGCCTGCACATCGTCCAGGCTGAACCGCTCCATGAGGCGCTGCTTGGCATTGTCGTAGCTGGTGCGGATGATGTGAATGACTTCGTCGATGTTGTCCTGGGCAATCAGCAAACCTTCCAGCAGGTGAGCGCGCTCCTGCGCCTTGCGCAAATCGTATTGGGTTCTGCGGGTCAGTACGTTCATCTGGTGTGCCAGGTATTCGTCCAGAATCTGCCGCAGGGACAAAATCTTGGGCTGCTTCTGGTTGTCCACCAGTGCCAGCATGATGATGCTGAAATTGGACTGCAAGGCGGTCTGCTTAAACAGATTGTTCAGCACCACCTGACCGTTGGCATCCTTTTTCAGCTCAATGACAATGCGCATACCGTTGCGGTCGGTTTCGTCCCGCAGGTCGCTGATGCCATCCAGCCGCTTGTCCTTTACCTGCTCGGCAATGGTTTTAATCAGCTGGCGCTTGTTGACCTGGTAGGGCAGCTCGGTGACAATGATGCGCTGGCGATCCTTATTAAAGGTCTCAAATTCCGTTTTGGCACGCACCACCACCTTGCCTCTGCCGGTGGCGTAGGCGGCGCGAATGCCGCTGCGCCCCATGATGATGCCGCCGGTGGGGAAATCCGGGCCGGTAATGTGCTCCATCAGGTCTGCCAGGGTGCATTCCGGGTCATCCAGCACGCACACGCAGGCGTTGATGACCTCGGTGAGATTGTGGGGGGGAATGTTGGTTGCCATGCCCACGGCGATGCCGGAGGAGCCGTTGACCAGCAGATTGGGGAACCGGGAGGGCAGCACCCGGGGCTCTTTCCGACTTTCATCGAAGTTGGGATCCCAGTCCACGGTCTCCTTTTCGATGTCCCGGAGCATTTCGTTGCTGAGCTTACTGAGTCTTGCCTCGGTGTAACGGTAGGCAGCGGGGGGATCGCCGTCCACGGAACCGAAGTTGCCGTGACCGTCCACCAGCATATAGCGCATGGAGAAATTCTGCGCCAGACGCACCATGGCATCGTAAACAGAAGCGTCGCCATGGGGATGGTATTTACCCAGCACGTCACCGACGCAGGTGGCAGATTTCTTAAAGGGCTTGTCGGAGGTCAGTCCGCTTTCATACATGGTGTAAAGAATCCGCCGATGCACCGGTTTCAGGCCGTCCCGCACGTCGGGCAGGGCACGACCCACAATGACGCTCATGGCGTACTCAATATAGGACTTCTCCATTTCCTCCACCAGTTTGCTCTCGGTGATTACCTGGTTGGGAAAGGCGATGTCCTCTGGTTTATAAGAACGATTATGTGCCATTAAAGCACCTCCAAACTTTGAGGAAAACAATAATTTCTATCTTATCTGTGGGAGCAGCGGTTTGCCGCTCCACCGCTTATGGAACAGAGCGGTATCATGAATGGTAACAGCGCAAAGTTTGCTGCCCTTGGCTTCCCCCGGGGGAAGCTAGGGGGTGCGCTACGAAAAAACGGGGCGCTTCAAAATACGCACGACACCCCCTCAGTCAGCCCGTTCGGGCTGCCAGCTCCCCCAGAGGTGGAGCCAAGGGCGCTTTGCGCCGTGCATATTCGTTAATTTTCCTATTAAATGTCAATGTTCACAGCATAGCGGGCGTTGCGCTCAATCCATTCCTTTCGAGGCTCCACCTGCTCGCCCATCAGCACTGTGAAAATCTCATCGGCACGCATGGCATCATCCAGGGTGATGCGGCGCAGGCTGCGCTTTTCGGGATCCATAGTGGTCTCCCACAGCTCGTGGGGATCCATCTCACCAAGACCCTTATACCGGGCAATGTCCACCTTCGCGCTGGGGTTGTCCGCCCGCATCTGGGCGGAAACCTGATCCCGCTGCTCATCGGAGTAGGCAACTTTGGTGGTTTTGCCCCGGGTCAGCTTGTACAGCGGAGGCACGGCGGAATAGACATAGCCGTTTTCAATCAGGGGGCGCATATAGCGGAAGAAGAAGGTCAGCAGCAGGGTGCGGATATGGGCACCGTCCACATCGGCATCGGCCATGATGACAATTTTATGATAACGAAGCTTGTTCAGGTCAAATTCGTCTCCGATGCCGGCTCCAAGCGCCACAATCAGGGGGTAGAGCTTGTCATTGCCGTAAATCTTGTCGGCACGCGCCTTCTCCACATTGAGCATCTTGCCCCACATGGCAAGGATTGCCTGGAAGCGGGAGTCCCGCCCTTGAATGGCAGAACCGGCAGCGGAGTCACCCTCGACGATGTAAATTTCGCACAGCTCGGGGTTGCGCTCATTGCAGTCCTGCAATTTGTCCGGCATCTGGCCGGATTCCAGTCCGGTCTTGCGGCGAATGGTATCCCGGGCTTTCCGCGCGGCCTCCCGCGCCCGGTTGGCCATCATGGCCTTTTCCAGAATGATTTTCGCCGTCTGGGGATGCTCCTCCAAATAGGTTGCCAGCTGGTCGGACACAATCTGATCCACCAGCGCCCGGATGTAGGCGTTGCCCAGCTTGGCCTTGGTCTGGCCTTCAAACTGTGCGTCCGTCAGCTTCACGGAAATGATGGCGGTGATGCCCTCCCGGCAGTCCTCGCCGCTGACCTTGTCGCCGCCTTTGATGATGCCGTTTTTCTCGCCGTAGGCATTGAGCACCCGGGTCAGCGCCGTCTTAAAGCCCGTCTCGTGCATACCGCCTTCTGGGGTGCGCACGTCATTGGCGAAGCTCATCATAAATTCGTTGTAGCCGTCGTTATACTGGAAGGCAATCTCGGCGGAAGCATCTCCCTTGCTGCCGGAGATGTAGATAACGTCCTCGTGGATGGCGGTTTTGTTTCTGTTTGCCCAGGTGACAAACTCCCGGATGCCGCCCTCGAAGCACATGGAGTCGGTTTTTCCATCCTCGGTGCGCTTGTCGGTGATGGTGATGGACAGACCGGCATTGAGGAAAGCTTCCTCCCGCATCCGCTCATGCAAAATCTCGTAGTCGTATTCCAGGGTATCGAACATCTCGGGGTCAGGCTGGAAGGTAACCTCCGTCCCGGTGTGGTCAGTGGAGCCCACAATCCGCATTTCCTGGGTGATGGCACCCCGGGAGAACTTCATTTCGTAGATATTGCCATTCTTGTGAACCCGCACTTGCAGCCACTGGCTCAGGGCGTTGACCACACTGGCACCCACGCCATGCAGGCCGCCGGAAACCTTGTAGCCGCCGCCGCCGAATTTGCCGCCGGCATGGAGCACGGTGTAAACAACTTCCAGAGCCGGACGACCGGTCTGGGGCTGAATGTCCACAGGGATGCCGCGTCCGTCATCGGTGACGGTGATGGAGTCCCCGGGGTTAATGGTAACGGTGATGTGCTTGCAGTACCCGGCCAATGCTTCGTCAATGGCATTGTCCACAATTTCATAGACCAGGTGATGCAAACCGGAGGAGGAGGTAGAACCGATATACATACCGGGGCGCTTGCGCACCGCCTCCAAGCCTTCCAACACCTGAATCTGCTCTGCACCGTATTCCTGTGTAACTTTTTCTTCTGACATAGATATCCTCCATATGATAATCCCGGTGCGAAGCGCCCTTGGCTCCCCCTCTGGGGGAGCTGCTGAGCGAACGCGAAGCTGAGGGGGTGCGTTCACGGGTGTGATGTGTCCCTCGATTTAGTAATCGGTATTGTCAGCAAGACCGATTAAGGGAGGGATTTGTGGGTAGGACTAGGGAGAAAATCTTTCTTTTACGCACATATCAATCATGGCGCAAACCCCGTCAAAATTTCTATCCACATCCAAATTACATATTCTCAAAACCATAAAACCATGCCATTCTAATTTGCAGGTTCGATGTAAATCTTTTGCCTGAGCATCAGGCTCGTAGTGACCGCCGCCATCCAGTTCGATAATCAAGGACGCTTTCGGGCAGTAAAAATCTGCAATATAGTGGTCAATTTGCTTTTGACGATGAAACTTAACAGAGTAGTTCCTTAAAAAGAGATACCACAGCTTTCGCTCCCAAGGGGTCATGTTTTTCCGCAGTTCCCTTGCATATCGCACATTTTTACTGTCGTAGTACATCCAGCCGTTCTCCCTCCTGTTGGTTCAGAAAAAGAGTTATTGATTTGGCTTACAGCGGAGGGGGGATTCTGGACAGAGGGAGGTACACCCCCTCAGTCAGCCCGTTCGGGCTGCCAGCTCCCCCAGAGGTGGAGCCAAGGGCGCTTTGCGCCTGGAGAATCCACTTAGATTATCCAGAAACACATCGCCCACATTGTATCTCCATGGTTTTTCCCAGCTTGGTAAACCGGCCCGGCTCGCAGCAGGTGATAAACACCTGACCGCTGACAATCTGGTTGAGCACAAAGTCCTGCCGTCCGGCATCCAGCTCACTAAGCACATCGTCCAGCAGCAGCACCGGCTCCTGCCCAAATTCCCGGCGCATCAGCTCCCGCTGCGCCAGCTTCAGGCTGATGGCAGCGGTGCGGGTCTGCCCCTGGGAACCATAGAGCTTCAAACTGATGCCGGACAGGGTGATTTCAAAATCATCCTTGTGGGGGCCGGTGAGGCACTGGGCGCTGTCCAGCTCTGCCCGGTAGTGGCGCTCCAAATGGTCTTGCAGCTGGGCTTCCAGGGCAGCAACCGGCGCAAAGGGGTCTGTAACGGTGGAAACCGTTTGGTAATCCAGCTGAAACTCCTCCCGCCCGCCGGAAAACTGCCCGTGGTACTCCCCTGCTGCTTTCCCCAGGGCATCATAAAACCGGGCACGGTAGGAAATCAGGATGGCACCCACCCGGCACAGCCGACTGTTGTACTCCGGCAAAATTTCCAGCACGGCGGGATTGTCCTTCCAATCCTTGAGAATCCGCCCCTTCTGCTCCAAAATCCGGTTGTATTCCGTCAGGGCTGCGTCATAATTGGGGCGCAGCTGGCACAGGTCATTGTCCCCGAATTTCCGCCGGGCGGAGGCACCGGCTTTGAGAATCATCAAATCCTCCGGGCAGAACAGCACCGTGGGCAGCAGCCCATTGAGGTCTGCGGCGGATTTTTTCCTCACCCCGTTGATTTGCAGCTGCCGGGGCTGCCGGGTGGGAAACAGCAGCCAGCGGATGCTCTGCTGCCGCTCCTGGGCGGTTATCTTCCCTTCCAGCTCACAGAAGGGAGCGGAAAAGCCAATCATCTCTGCATTTTTCAGCGCCCGGAAGCTTTTGCCGCTGCCCAGAAAAGCGATGGCCTCCAACAGATTGGTCTTTCCCTGGGCATTTTGCCCCACAATCAGGTTCACGCCGGGGGCAAATTCCAGCCTCTCCTCGCCATAGTTGCGGAAGGAGCGGAGGTAGAGCTCATTCAGCCCCATGAATTTCAAATTGTCTGCCCTGATAGGCAAACACATCACCGGGGCGCAGCTTCTTGCCGCGCATGGTGCAGACCTCACCGTTGACGGTGACCAGTCCTTTCTGAACGACTTCCTTGGCCTCGCCGCCGGACTCCACCACGGATGCAAACTTCAGTGCCGCATCCAGCTTGATGAATTCCGTGGAGATTGCCAGGGGCAGCGCCGCACTTTTCTTCGTAACAGTAACTTTCATTATGAATTCTCCATCTATTGCAGCAGCCGACTGAATGGCATCGGCTGGCGATACTTATCCCTTGATTCTGACCGGCAGAATCATATATGCAAAGTCGTGCTTCTGATCCACCGGGGTCAGGACGATGGGGCTGAGGCCGTTGGTCAACTCCAAGGTGACCTCCTCGCTGGGGATGGCACGCAGAGCGTCTGCCATGTAACGGACGTTGAAGCCGATTTCCAGCTCCTGCCCGTCACCGGCATAGCTGCATTTGTCCTCCGCAGAGCCGATGGTGGTGGAGGTGCGCATTTGCAGCTCCTGATTGGCAAAGGTGCAGCGGATGGGGCTTTTGTACTTTTCGGAGACAATCAATCCCACCCGATCCACGCTGGCAGCCAGCTCGGAAACGCTGGCAATCAGCTTGATGGGGCAGCCGGTGGGAACCACCCGCTTCCAATCCAGGAAGTCGCCCTCCAGCAGACGGCAAACCAGGATGGCATCCCCCACCTGGTACAAAATGTGCTTTTTGCCCAGGGTGAATTTGGCCGGTTCCTCGGAGTCGGTGAGAATCTTTTCCAGCTCCTTCAGGCCGGAGGCGGGGACGACAAAGCTCAGTTCCCGCTCGGTGGATTCCTCGGGGTGATAGGTGCGCCGTGCCAGCCGGAAGCCATCCACCGCCACAGCAGTGATGGCATCATTGGTGACCTCGAACTTCACGCCGTTGTGGATGGGGCGTGCCTGATTGTCCGCCACGGCAAAGATGGTGCCGGAGATAAGCTCTTTGAGTTCGTTCTGAGGAATGCGGATGGGGTGGCCGCTGCTCACATCCGGCAGGTCGGGGTATTCGTCGGCGGATTCTGCGCTGATGGTAAAGGAGGAGTAGCCGGAGCGGATGGACACATGGTACTGCTCGTCCACCACCACCGTCACCGGGCCTTCGGGCAGGCGGCGAATGATGTCACTGAACAGCTTGGGGAAGACGCACTCGCCCTCGTCGGAGACATCGGCGGCAATCTGATAGGTAATGGCAGTTTCCATATTGTAGCCGGTAAGGGTGATGCCGCTGCCAGCCTGACAGAGAATACCCTCGATGGCAGACAGGGCGCTTTTTTGCGCCACAGTGCGCCCGGCAATGTTCAGCCCTTGCAGGAGCAGACTTTTTTCACAGGTAAATCGCATATAGCAGTTCCCTTCTATGTTAAAGAATAAAGATTAGATGTCCCGGCGCAAAGCGCCAATGGCGTATATTACAGGGACGAATTGATGTTGGCGGTAATGTCCCGCACGTTGGCAGTCATGGTTTCATCCTTTGCCTTGAGGGCGGCTTCCACCCGGCGGATGGCATACAACACCGTGGTGTGGTCGCGGTCAAATTCCTTGCCGATATCAGGCAGGCTGAGGTTTGTCAGGTTGCGGATGAGGTACATGGCAATCTGCCGTGCCTCGGCAATGTTTTTCTTTTTGAGGGTGCCCCGGATGACGGATTCCTCGATGGAATAGAATTTGCACACCTGGCTGATGACCAGAGCCGGGGTGGGCAGAGCGCTGCCCTCGGTCTTAAAGGAGTCCTCAATCACCCGGGAGACGTTGGTCAAATCCAGAGGCATATTATCCAGGTCGCGGTAAGCCAGCAGCTTTTTTACAATGCCCTCAATCTGGCGGACGTTGTTGGTCACGTTGACGGCAATGTAGTTGCACACATCGTCGGGCAGCTCCACCCCCAGGCTTTTGGCCTTGTTTTTCAGGATGGCCATTCTGGTTTCGTAATCCGGGGGCTGAACGTCAGCCAGCAAGCCCCACTCGAAGCGGGTGCGCAGACGATCCTCCAGGGTCAGCATATCGCTGGGCTTCCGGTCAGAGGTCATCACAATCTGCTTGTGCTCCTCATAGAGCTTATTGAAGGTGTGGAAAAATTCCTCCTGGGTGGATTCCTTGCCGGCAATGAACTGAATATCATCAATGAGGAACAGGTCACTTTCCCGGTATTTGTTGCGGAATTCCACGTTTTTGCCGCTGGCAATGGCGGAAATCAGCTCGTTGGTGAATTCGTCGCCCTTGATATAAACGATGTTCGCCTCTGGATTCTGGCGGCGGATGTCGTTGGCGATGGCATACAGCAGGTGGGTCTTACCCACGCCGGACGGGCCATAGATGAACAGGGGATTATACACCTGCCCCGGATTTTTGGAGACGGCGATGGAGGCACTGTGGGCAAACCGGTTGCTGGGGCCGACCACGAAATTATCGAAGGTGAACTGGGGGTTAAAGTCCATGGAGGAGATGGTCTTGCCTTTGTTGCGGAAGGCATCGCGTTCTTTATCGCCGAATACCAGGAGCTTGGCATCGGAATTGAACACTTCCTTTAGTGCATCTTCCACATATCCGGTACACCGGCGGCGGATGATGTCCCGGCGGAAGTCGGAAGGAGAATAGATAATCAGGTTGTTCTCGTTGAGCTCGACCACCTCCGCATCATCAAACCAGGAGGATACGGGTATGCTTCCCAACTTCTCTTCCATGTGGCTGAGCACCTTGGCCCAGACATAGGCGGATGAATACATTATTAGGCTCCTTTCTTCTATTTACAGCAGCCAATCAGAAAAAAGTCTGCATTTTTGAGCATATCATTTCAACGTAGAGTATAGCACATTTCCTGCAAAATTACAAGCCGTTTTTCGCCGGTTTTCTATTATCTACTTGACCGTTTCCCCGGAAAATGATATAGTAGTAAACCAATAAAAAATGTTCCCGCTGCTGCCCGTTTCGGAGAGAAGATTCGTTCTTCCGGGAGCATCATAAAAAAGAGGGATAGGGATTGTTAGAGAACGAAAAAATGAAGGTTGCCTGGACCTATGTGGTCATTGCAGCCATCGCCTTCCTGGCGGCGCTGGACTATGAGCTGTTCGTCTTCCCCAATCAGTTTGCCCCATCGGGGCTTAACGGCATCTGTACCATGATTCAGTACATCACCGGTGTCAGTGTGGGCTATCTGAGCCTGCTGATTAACGTGCCCCTTGCCATCTGGTGCTATGTGGAGGTGAGCAAGCCGCTGGCGCTGCGCAGTATGGTGTATGTGGTGGTGTTCTCCGTGGCGCTGCTGGTGCTGGACAAGGTGGATTTGACTCCCATTGCCTACTCCACGGAAAATGGCACCAGCCGTATTATGGGCCCCCTGGTGGCGGGCATCATCATGGGCTACTGCTACAGCATTCTCATCAAGGCCAGCGCCTACACCGGCGGTACCGACTTCATTTCTGCCGTTATTCACAAACGGCACCCGGATAAAAGCGTATTTTCTCTCAGCTTTATCATCAACGCAATGGTTGCAATCGCCAGCTTTTTCGTGTATGATTATAAAATGGAGCCGGTGATTTTGTGCATTCTTTATAGCTTCGCCTCCGCCACCGTGGCAGAGCGATTCCAGAAAAGCGGCCGCAGTGCCATTCGCTATGAGATTGTCACCAACCATCCCGATGAGCTGTGCAGCGACATCATTCACCTGCTCCATCACAGCGCCACCCGCATCAAGGCGCAGGGCGCTTACACCGGCAAGGATACCTGGATTGTGATGTGCGTGGTCAACACCACGCAGTCCGCCGCCCTTGCCTCCATCATTCAGCGATACCCGGACACCTTCGCCATGATGAGCTCGGTAGGCGGAGTGATGGGTAATTTCAAGAAGCTCAGCGAAACCGGAAAGCCTGTCCCCCACATTCTCGATGGCGGCGACGGTCAGACCATCTGACCCCGGGGCAGGCACATCCGTTCATTCACCCTGTCATTTTTATAAGGAGGATTTTTTCATGGCATATTATTACCAGGAACCGAGTCACACCTTCAGCGAGTATCTGCTCATTCCGGGCTACACATCCGAGGACTGCATCCCCGATAATGTGACCCTGAAAACGCCCCTGGTGAAATACCGCAAGGGCATGGAAGAACCGGCCATTTCCCTGAATGTGCCCCTGACTTCTGCGGTCATGCAGTCCGTGTCCAACGACACCCTTGCCATTGCCCTGGCAAAAGAGGGCGGCATCAGCTTCATCTTCGGCTCTCAGACCATCGAGAATCAGGCAGCCATGGTTGCCAAGGTGAAGAATCACAAGGCCGGCTTTGTCACCTCTGCCTCCAACCTGACCCCGGAGAACACCCTGGCAGATGTTCTGGCACTGAAGGCCAGCAATGGTTTCTCCACCGTTGCCATCACCGCCGACGGCACCCCCAACGGCAAGCTCCTGGGCATCGTGTCCAGCCGTGACTACCGGGTGTCCCGGATGCAGCCCACCGACAAGGTGGCAACCTTCATGACCCCGCTGGAAAAGCTGATTACCGCTCCCGCCGAAACCACCCTGAAGGAAGCCAACGACATCATCTGGGATCACAAGCTCAATTCCCTGCCCATTGTGGATGCTGACGGCCACCTGCTGTACTTTGTCTTCCGCAAGGACTATGCTTCCCACAAGAGCCACCCCCTGGAGCTGCTGGACGAAAAGAAGCGGTATCTGGTGGGCGCAGGCATCAACACCCGGGACTATGCCCAGCGCATTCCCGCCCTGCTGGAAGCCGGTGCGGATGTGTTTGTCATTGACTCCTCCGAGGGCTACACCTGCTGGCAGAAGAAGACCATCGACTGGGTGCGTGCCACCTACGGCAACAAGGTGAAGATTGGCGCAGGCAACGTGGTTGACCGGGATGGCTTCCGCTTCCTGGCAGAATCTGGTGCAGACTTTGTAAAGGTGGGCATCGGCGGCGGCTCCATCTGCATCACCCGTGAGACCAAGGGCATCGGTCGTGGTCAGGCCACCGCTCTGATTGAAGTGGCAGCTGCCCGGGACGAATACTTCCGGGAGACCGGCGTGTATGTGCCCATCTGCTCCGACGGCGGCATTGTCCATGACTATCACATGACCCTGGCGCTGGCCATGGGCGCTGACTTCCTGATGCTGGGCCGTTACTTCGCCCGGTTTGACGAAAGCCCCACGCCCAAGATTATGGTCAACGGCGCTTACATGAAGGAATACTGGGGTGAAGGCTCCAACCGTGCCCGCAACTGGCAGCGCTATGACCTGGGCGGCGCTACCAAGCTGAGCTTTGAGGAGGGCGTTGATTCCTACGTCACCTACGCCGGCTCCCTCCACGACAATGTGGAAGGCTCTCTGTACAAGGTCAAGAGCACCATGTGCAACGTGGGCGTGACCAATATCCCCGATTTGCAGCGGGATGCCAAGCTGACGCTGGTTTCCTCCGTCTCCATTGTGGAGGGCGGCTACCATGACGTTACCCTGAGAAGCTCCTCCCACGGCAAATAATCCTACATAAATGACGACCTCCTGCAACCATTTCGTTGCAGGAGGCTTTTTTAATGACGCTGCGAACCCTGTACCAATCCTTTGGTTCCTGACCCACCGGCACGAAGTGCCCTCGGCTCCACCTCTGGGGGAGCTGGCAGCCCGAACGGGCTGACTGAGGGGGTGCTGCAAGTTGAATGGTACGCACCTCCGGTTTTCACCGTCTCTGTAGGGGGTGCCAACTTGGCGACCCGCCGTTCCCGGGACAACGTGGTATGTTAGTTGCAAATTGCTCATGGTTTCTTCCTCTTGGCTTCCCCCGGGGGGAAGCTGCTGAGCGTAGCGAGGCTGATGAGGGGTGG
>ERZ791887.351-NODE-351-length-49106-cov-18.362480_pt1 | contig 49106 bp, 37 predicted proteins | sample MGYA00510157_ERZ791887 | MGnify/ENA primary metagenome ERZ791887 (study PRJEB30046, sample SAMN00792112) | human gut metagenome | study: EMG produced TPA metagenomics assembly of the A metagenome-wide association study of gut microbiota in type 2... | reverse complement strand
CGAAGTTAATCTTGCAAAAATAATTCAGACAGAAGTTACTTTTGCAAAACGGAAGATAAATTTGCTATTTACCATTTGCCTGTTCTGTTTTAAATTATGATAGAAAAGTGTACATAAATTGATGAAATTATGTTGGAAAAGTGTACAAAAACTGATTAAAATATTGTGGAAAAGCGAAAAACGTGGCATACTGATATTATCAAAGCTTCAAAGAGTAAGGGTAAAGAGGTGAAGGCTGATGCTGGAGAGGCGTATAGAGCAGGAAATCAGGGATTTTTTGAAAAGTGATCGAAAGGAAGCCCTGATGGTAACCGGAGCAAGACAGGTAGGGAAGACCTATATTATCCGGGAATGTGCCAAAGAGATTTATAAGAATATTGTAGAGATCAATTTTGTGGAGAATCAGCAGGCAGTAAAGCTGTTTGAAAATATCACGGGAAGTAAGGATATTCTGCTGCGGCTTTCTGCATTGACGGATGTACCGATGATTCCGGGAGAGACATTGATTTTTTTCGATGAAGTACAGGAATGCCCGGAGATCGTAACGGCGATAAAATTTCTGGTAGAAGACGGACAATATCGTTATATATTAAGCGGTTCATTGCTTGGCGTGGAATTAAAGGACATTCGTTCGATGCCGGTGGGCTATTTGTCAATTTTGGAAATGTATCCCTTGGATTTCCGGGAATTTTGTAGAGCGAACAGAGTGTCACAGACAGTCATGGATAAGCTGAAAGAATGCTTTGAAAAAAAGCAGCCGGTGGATGAACTGATCCATGAAAAAATGATGGAATTGTTTCGGCTGTATCTGATCGTAGGCGGAATGCCGGCTGTGGTGGATGCTTATATACACACGAATAATTTAAAGGAAGTGTTGCGGATCCAGCAGGGAATTGTACAGCTGTATTACAAGGATATTGCCAAATATGATAAAGACAATAAGCTGTATCTGGATGAAATATTTACTTTGATTCCCAGTGAGCTGAATAATAAGAATAAACGGTTCATTATGAAGGATCTCAATGAGAGCTTCCGATTCTCACGTTATGAAAACAGCTTTATCTGGCTGAAAGAAGCTGGCGTTGCGCTTCCCGTATATTGTGTGCAGGAGCCGGAGATACCGTTGCTTTTATCGAAATCTACGAACCTGTTTAAACTGTTTTTATCAGATGTCGGCTTACTGGCATCCATGTATGTGGATGGGTTACAGCTTAAGATATTAAACAGGGAAAAAGACATTAATTTTGGCGCCATTTATGAAAATGCTGCGGCACAGGAGTTAAAGGCGCATGGATTTGAACTGTATTATTTTAACAGCAAGAAACAGGGAGAATTAGATTTTGTTATAGAATATCAGGGGAATGTACTACCGCTGGAGATAAAGTCGGGAAAAGCGTACACAAGGCATAATGCTTTGGACAATGTCCTGAAAGATGAAAGATATGCAATTCCACAGGCTTTTGTATTCTGTAACGAGAATATTACCTGCAGGGATAAGATCACATATCTGCCGATTTACATGCTTGGATTTCTGGAAAAAGAGAAAATAGAAGAATATATTTACTCAATTGATCTGAGTGCACTTCAATAGAATAGGAAAACAACAAAAGCCTGAGGCTTCTTTTTCAGAATCATTCAGGCTTTCACTATCCGTAATGATCTTCACCATGGAATCTTTGATCTGTACAAGCCATCGACATATTCTTTGGTAGGCTCTTAAGGTCTCGGAAATCTCGGCGATATGATTTATCTTCTCCCATTCATTGTCTGTTAGACCGTCCTGCTGCAGACTTTCCCAGGCAATGTCACAATTCTTGTCCTCGTGTAATTCCTTCATATTGTTGTAATAGGTCTTATCTCCGGTGACGGCATAAGGCTGTACGGCAGCGGTCAGCGTTTTGGAACCCAGACGGTATTGGTTCATATACATGGTAGCTTCCAGCTGTTGAGAATTGATCCGGCTCAGATATAGATTGGATCCCACGAACAGGATCATCATGACGATACTGATGATCAGTATCCGATAGGTAGACCTTGTTAAAAATATAAAAAAAGCGTAAAATTATTTTGAGAACCACCGGTGATGGCTTGCACCCTATACAGGAAGATGGTACTATAAAACGTAAGAGGCATGATTCGGAAAAGAGAAGATAACGGTAAAAATAACGATAAATAAAGAACCAGGGGTGGTTACATGAAAAAAAGAATAGTTGCCGTGACTTGTGTGCTGATGTTTTGTCTGGGGTTGATCGGATGTGGGACTGAACGAGCCAACAAAACGCAGCAACTGATCCGGGGTGCGGCACCGGGGTATAATGACGGTCTCATCCGGGTGGGAATGATCCAGACGGGAAAAGAGTCTGACTGGAGAGATGCCAATACCAATGATTATCTGAATACGTTCACCAAAGAAAGAGGCTACGATCTGATCTATATCGACGGCAATTCCAGTTCGGAGCGCCAGGTAAAAGCCATGTACGATCTGATCCAGCAGAAAGTAGATTATATTATCCTGCAGCCCATCGTGGAGACCGGATGGGAGGATGCCATACATGCCGCAAAGGAAGCTGGGATACCGGTCATCGTAGCGGATCGTAAAATCGCTGTGGATGAAACGGAATACGTGTCCTGGATCGGTTCGGATTTTGAAGAGGAAGGCCGGAAAGCTGTAACGTGGCTGGATCAGTATTTAACAGAGCAGGGACGGAAAAACGAGACAATCCACATTGTCCTGCTGGAAGGAACTGAAGGAGCTACCGCTGCCATCGGAAGAACGAACGGTATTTTACATGGAGTGGAGGAACATCCGAACTGGACTATCGTAGACAGGGGATGTGCCAATTTCACTCAGGGAGAAGGCCAGACCTATATGGAAAATCTGCTCAGCGAAGGAACAGTAAAGGATATTGATGTTATCATATCGGAAAATGATAACATGATCTTTGGTGCCATGAAAGCACTGGACCGGAACGGCAAGAGCTATGGGCCTGAGGGAGACATCATTATGATCTCCTTTGACGCTTTGCACGAAAGCTTTGAAAATATGATGGCGGGAAAATTACATGCCACCGTGGAGTGTAATCCGCTGTTGGCATCCACGGTGGAGACGGTCATAGAAGAACTGGAAGCCGGCAGAGAGGTGGACAAGATCTATAACACTGAGGAAAACATCTATACCTATGAAAATGCAGCCGACTATATAGATCAGAGAAAGTATTGATTTCCGAGGATTACGAATGAAAAAATCATTAAAATATAAAATCGTTCTGGCTATTGTTATCATCGTATGCATTATGGACGTGAGCTTCATATTTGTAAACTACGTCAATTATATGAATGTCAATCGGAATTACACAGATTCTCTGGCGCAGACTGTGGCGAATACCTGCAGGCTGGTGGTAGACGGAGACAGCGTAACGGACTATCTGGACAACAGACGGAGAAATACGGCTTATTACGAGGTATGGAATAAACTCATTGACTATCGCAACACCAGTGAAAATGTATTGCAGATCAGCGTGGTCAATTTCAGGGATGGCGGAGGATGTTATGTGTATGACACAGATCTGACAGAAAACGGAGCCTTTTTAGGAGATATCCTCCCCTATGATGAGGTACAGAATGCTATAAAAGACGAGTTGATCGCATGTGAGAAAATAGAACCGTTGGAGTATAACGGAAGAAGCGATTACTACATTCCGCTGAATTCCTCATACAATATTCCGGTGGCTTATATTATCGTAGGAATTTCCACAGAAAATGTCAGAAGGGAGCAATTGACTTATTTAGGGTATATTACCATCATTGTTACATCGATTACGGTGCTTTTCGGAGTCTTTATGATCTGGTTTATGCAGCACAATGTACTGCGACCGTTAAATGCCATGTCCAAGGCGGCTTCCAGCTATTCTATTGACATTTTGAGGGATGGTAAGGAATCTCCCATCGGCCGGATGAACATCAGAACCGGAGATGAACTGGAACGACTGTGTGAATCCATGAAGAAAATGGAGCATGATATCATTGCGTCCAGTTCCCAGCTGGCTATTGCCGATTGGAACAGCAATCATGACAGCATGACGCAGCTCTACAACAAGAGACACTACAAAGAACAGTTAAAAGAACTGCAGAATGACAGTACCATCGGTGTAATTTATTTCGACATTGACAATTTGAAACGCATGAATGATACCTTCGGACATGAAAAAGGTGATGCTGTGATCCTGAAAGCAGCGGAATTTATCCGGAGATATCTCACGGAGCAGGCAAGCGGATTCCGTATCGGTGGAGATGAATTTGTAATGCTGATCAGAGATTGTAAGGAAGAAAAAGTACAGGAACTGGTAAGTACCATGCGTGGAGATGAAAAAGGAAATTTATCGGATGTAACAGCAGAGTTTTACTGCCGTCTTGCAATCGGCGGAGCTTTTCGCAAGACGGGGGAAACTCTGGAAGAAACCATAAAACGGGCAGATGATGAAATGTACAAGAATAAACATTCCGTGAGAAAAGCCTGAAATTTCAGGCTTTACTGAATAGTCAGCCGGAAGCCGGCATCGCTGCCCTTCAGCCGGATCCGGTACAGATCATGATCCCATGCCGTTTTCAGGCGTGCGTCCGTGATTGGTAAAGTTTCTATGGCAAGCAGATCAGCCCCTTCGAAGGAGGCAGATGCTTCTCCGATGGAGAGTTTACCGTCAGAAAGAATAACAGGTTTTTCATAAGTAATGAAATTAAGAATAACATCTTGTGCATTTGTGTGGTCTTCCAATACGACAGTGTTGGAAGGCTTTTTTAATGTCACCTTGCGGACATAAGTCAGATCCGGCACAATAGCCTGTGCGGCAGGATAGGCGGCAGCCAGTTCCATGGAAATAGAAGGTTCGGCTCCGGTCAGAACTGTCATCACATTTTCCGCACGGTATTCCACACCGTCCTTCTGATCCGTACCGCAGATTGTAGGCAGGTTGTGATACCCTGACTGCATGGTCCAGATCTCGTAACGTCTGGGAGAGAAGGTCTTCCGGGTGTAGGTCTCCACACCGATATCCGCCAGAATGGGCAGTCCATTTTTGTATAAGGTGATGCTGCCGGTATCATTGTGGTTGTGACTGTCGGCATTGTCTCCGGCTTTGACTGCCAGATCCAGAGTATCGGAATGCACGAGGAACAGCCCTACGCTGGGATAATAGACATCCCGGTGGGAAAGTGTTCCGGAAGTATTCTGCTGCATCAGTTCTTCATAATGAAATACGGTCTGCATGCGATAGAACAGATTCCCACCGTTCACTTCATCTGTGACAAGCTGTCCCTGACCCGCCTGGAAATCTTTTGCGGCGAACAGGCAGAGATCCTCCTGCCCGGTGGCCTTGCCAAAGAGATATTCCCGTACTCCGGCACGGCCGGCTATAGGAGAGCAGTCAGCAAAATTAAAATAGTATTTATCATTCACATGCACGTTCAGAATATAGGATGCAATATTTTTCACCTTATCCCACCGGAACAGAGTGTCGAAATGACCGTCGGTAACCGTGTTCAGCACAGTCATGGCACCGTATAGACATAGTCCCGCATGGCGATAATATTGGGCACCCTCCTCGCAACAGCCGTCATTGCCGTAATCCTTGAGAAAATAATCACAGCTTTCAGCAGCCTTATGCAGAATCGCCTGCAATGTGACAACTGTGTCAGACGTATTCTCCGGCAGGAATAACGGAGCATTTCCGCAGAATGTGCGCACCGGAGAGGACAACCGAGAGGACATTTCCACACTCCAGGGCATCAGGAACGTGGTCAGCAGTACATTCTGTGTACACCATACGGTCCAGTTGCACATAGGCTCATCGTCATGTCCCATCCACCAGAAATGTGCGGTCAGATAGGGCAGCAGGATCCGTCGCTTCAGATTGTCCTCGATGCAGGTCAGGATAAAAGGGCTGACAGCGTTGAATTCTTCTTCCAGCAGATAAGCCGCACAGGCCAGCAGTGCACCGGTCTCGCAGGCGAACAGATCCATGACGGGCCTGGTCACATCCGGCAGGATCAACTGCGGGGTATCCCGGATATAGGAGTTATGCGCGGGAAGCTGCCAGGCAGTCTCTTCACAGATGGAATAGATACCATTGAGAATATCGTCCAGAAAACGTCCCTGATGTTCCACACATTCGGCCTGGATCAGATCATTCAGGGCATTGCGTTTGGCAAAATAGAGGGCTTCAAAAGCAGCCCGGTCACCGTCTCTTTTAAAACGCATATAATCCGTGGCACGGATCACCGGAAAAGAGTAATTCAGTTTTTCCTCACCTGCCTGAATGAGTTTTTCTTTTAATGACTCAGGGAGAGTCTCATAGGATGTCTGCATAGAAGCTTTCGGAAAAGGCCGGAAAGACTGAAAAGTACCATGAAAAGTTTCGGCTGTTTCCAAAAAGCGTTTTTCTATATTATGATTGGCATAAGCTGTTTTATTGTTCTGATTGTTCATCGTTATGCTCCGTTATGAATGTTGTCTGTGTTACAGAAAGATAGGTTATAGTTAATAATAGTCTATTTTCGGACACATTATGATTTGATAAAGTGTCGGACATGTGAATTACCTCTTATTGTTAATATGTTAATTAAATTTCCCATTCACATATTCCGTGGGGGAGACACCCTCCACCCGTTTAAATACCTTGCTGAAATAGAAGGCACTCTCGAAGCCCAGAGCCTCTGCGGCCTCGTAGACCTTCATATTTTCTTCTTCCAGCAGCCGTTTGGCTTCCGTGATCTTGCAGATGTTGATATATTCACTGAAGCCGGTATCGTTGTATTTGCTGAACAGCTGGCTTAAGTAATTCGGGCTGATGCCAAAGACCGCGGCCACCTCATTCAGGGACAACCGCTCGCTAACGTGTTCATTAATATATTTCCGAACATTAGTTACGATGTGGTTTTTATAATCCTTTCGACGGGATTGGAACAATTCGCACAGTTGTCCGCAGAAGAATTGCAGCCACTGGATCACGTGATCCACATTGGACTGCTTATAGAGGGAACGGTAGCCATCCGGATCTTCCGCAAAAAAGCCGGACACAATAGATTCCCCGTCCTGTAAAAGCGAAATCGACAGATAGAGAATATTGCTGGCAGCGTCCAGAGCCTGCACATAGTGCCCCGGGTGATCCCGGAACAGATCGCAGATCGACTGAATCGTGTTATGTAAAATATCAGGATCATATTCTTCAAAAGCTCTGGTGAGATCATTCTTAAACAGGCTGATATTGAAGGAATTCTTAGCCTTTTCCTGTGAATGACCGGTATCAAATGCTACTATCGCGTCATGGGATTCCGTATTTTGAAAAATCTGTCTCGCGTACTGGTAGGAATCACAGATGGTACCAGGCGTCTGAACCGGGATGCCGATGCCGCAGCGTAGCGACACATTATAGTAGTTTTGCAGAGTTCCACTGATATTGTGCAGAATCTCCGTCAGATTTTCTACATAATCATCGGTACCTACGGCATCCGCAAAGCAGAAAATCAGTGCAAAATGGCGCAGATCCAGGGATAATGCATACAGCGGCAGATATTTACCGCCCAGTTCCCGGATCATCTGTAACGAACTGGTAAACAGAGGCATCTGTTTTTCGGCGGACATCTGATCGGCCTGGGGACTGAGAATCTCTCCGTAACAGCAGACATAAGCACCATAGTCAAAGTTCAGGTTCAGATCCAGGCTCTGCAGCCGGAACTGTTCTTCGGATTCGAACAGGTCATGAAGGAGACTGATCAGGAATTTGTCATAAAAAGGATGAATATTTACGGCGGACATCTGCTTTTTCCGGGAACGGGAGATCTGTGTGAGTACCCGGTCTATGGCACCTTTCAATACTTCCGGCGTCAGCTCCAGCTTCACCAGGTAATTGGATACCTGATAGGACAGAGCATCTCTTGCCATCTGGAAATCCTCATAGCTGGTAAGGATGATAAAGTACGGACAGTTTTCACCATAGCGTTCCCTACATACTTTTGCGAGATCCAGACCGCTCATTACGGGCATTTTGATATCCGTGATCACAATCTCAGGAGATTTTTCCTCGATGATCTTGAGAGCTGCCTGACCGTTCATGGCAGTGCCGCAGATCTCGATATTTAATTCATTCCAGTTCAGCATGGAGCGGATACCCGCCTGAACCAAAGGCTCATCATCTACGATTAAAAGCTGATACATAGTAACTCCGTTCTGGACAGATGTCTGTCCGGATTAAGTGTTTTCAGATGAAATAGTTTCGGATGAAACAGTTTCATTGTTATGCAGAGGAATATTCGGTATGTGTATGGACATCGTCGTATATTCCCCTTCTTTGCTTTCTATGGTAATGCCGTATTCTGTACCGAATTGATATTGTAAGCGTTTATGTACATTGCTGACACCAATCTCCCGGAAAAAGTCCGCGGAACTGTCGTCGTTGGAGAGGAGCACCTGCGCAGCCTTTTGTGCTGTCATTCCCACACCGTCATCCGTGACATCAATCCGGATATTTTCCGTGCTGTCCGGTGTCTCATATCCTACATGGATCTGAATATGCCCGGCACAGCCTTTCGGCTCGATACCGTGGAAAATCGCGTTTTCCACCAGTGGCTGTAACGTGAATTTAATGATCTCGCTATTGTACAGAGACTCATCGTCCACCTGAATATTCATAGTGATGGTGCCGCCGTAGCGGTAGCTCTGGATCGTGAAATAATTCTCCAGCAGAGACAATTCCTCTCTGATATCGATCAACAGGCTCGTGCCTTTGGAAATACTTTTCAACAGTCGGGACAGAGAGGTGGTCATCTCGGAGATACCGGTTGCTCCCTGTATGGTCGCCATCCATTTGATAGAGTTCAGTGTATTATACAGGAAATGAGGATTGATCTGGCTTTGCAGCATCTTGTATTCCAGATCCTGTTTCTGTTTCTCATCTTCCAGTCGTTTCTCCATAAGTTCCGATACATTTTCCGACAGATCATTGATTCCCCGTCCGATATCCCCCAGTTCGTGATCCCATTCCACAGAAGGGTCTCTGGAGAAGTCTCCGCCGGCGATGCGTACCATCCGTGTCTGCAGCTTAGAGACAGGAACCGTGATCATACGATTCATCAATATCATCAGAAGAATGCCGATGGACAGAATACCAATCAGGATACAGGCAAGGATTCCCATGAACAAAACCGCCTGATTGGTCCGCTCCGCATATGAAATACTCTGACTTAAGTAGCAGTCCGGCATATTTAACGGAGTGGTGACCAGAATCTGTTCTCCCATGGTAGCACTGTGGATTTTGGAAATCTGTGTAGTGCCCGTGAGAGAATATGTGCTCAGGTCATCCAAAATACTATATTCCGGTATAAATTCCTGTAATCCTCCGTTTTCAAACAGATAGGTATGACCGGCAATCGTCAGATAGAGGAAGCTGTCTTCCGGGCAGCTGTAATCCTTCAAAGGCATGGTGAAAAGATCAGAGGATATTTCGATAAAAAGGTATCCGGCCTGTCTGTTATTGTATTGGTAGGTAATGGGACGGATCACAGGCAATACTTTACGTCCCGCACGGTGAAATGGATCGGATACAATTCCGGGAGAAAAATCATAATCATCGGCAGTCAGTAATTTTTCATAATAAGGAAGCTCCGAAATCAGTGATGCCAGATCTGCGGTAGAGGAATACGTTGCAGTGACTACCTGCAGATAATGCTCCTGCGAGACAATAGCAATTCTGGGCATATAATTATAGGAAGAATTCCGGCTGCATTCCTCATAAAAGGAATCATAAGTAGATACGGACAGGACAGAGCCGGGATTGGGGTTATGTTCAATATAATTGGCAATATTGGAATCTGTCTGGCAATATCTGACCAACCGGTAGACTTCATCAATGCTGTTGTCCATAGACTCCGACAACAGGCGCAGGCTGGTCTCGGTGGACTGGATCAGAGTGTTCTGTAAATAGTGTTGGAAAATATAGTAACTGAACAGGCTGATCAACAGACACATTCCCAGGATCGCACTTAAAGTAAAAAACAGGATACGATTTCGTATGCTTTTAGAGTGATAAACAGTCTTTTTCATGCATTCAGTATAACATAATCGAAGAAAAACGGTAGTTGAAAAAACAAGTTGCTAAAAAAAGTGCATATTAAAATAAAAAATTACATCTTAAGAAAACACTTTCAGAAAAAATGTAAACAAATTATAAAAAATTGTGAATACTATTATAAATTTTTCCATGTCATGTCCCTGTCTTTTTCGTTATACTTTAGTTACAGTCAAGGAACCGATAACAACGGATCCGTAACAGACGTAACATAGTATCGAATTAACAGGAGGATTTACATGAAAAAGAAAGTATTGAGTTTAGTACTGACAGCAGCAATGATGACCACCATGCTTGCAGGCTGCGGCAGCTCCGATAACGGCAGCACAGCAGCTTCCACCAGTGAAGCACCCGCAGCAAGCACAGAGGCAGCTTCCACACAAGCAGCTGACGGTGAACAGATTACATTAAAATGGTCCATCTGGGACGAAGCAAGTACTCCTTACTGGAGTGCGTTAGTAGACGCTTATAAAGAAGTTGCTCCCAATGTAACGATTGAAATGGTTGATCTTGGCTCCACAGATTATCAGACAGTATTAGCAACAGAATTGTCCGGAAGCGGATCAGATCTGGATGTTGTAACCATCAAGGATGTACCCGGTTATGCAACTTTGGTACAGAAAGATGCTATTATCTCTTTGGATGAATTAATTGAAAGAGACGGAATCGACCTGAGTCAGTATGCAGGTATTCCTGAGCAGCTGATGGTAAACGGAAGCTTGTATGAGATGCCTTTCAGAAGTGACTTCTGGGTAATCTACTATAATAAGGATCTGTTCGATGCAAAGGGCGTAGCGTATCCTACCAACGACATGACCTTTGAAGAGTATGATGCTCTGGCAAGAGAGATGACCGATACTACCTTCGGTTCTCAGGTATACGGTGCTCATTACCACACATGGAGAAGTGCAGTACAGCTTTTTGCGGTACTGGATGGCAAACATACCATCTTAGAGGGTAACTATGATTTCTTCAAGCCTTATTATGAAATGGTTCTGAATCAGGAAGCTGACGGCGTATGCAGAAAGTACACTGATCTGAAGACTGAAGGTTTACATTATTCCGCAGCATTTGCAGGCGGTGATGTAGCTACTATGAACCAGGGTTCCTGGTATATCGGAACTTTGCTTGGTAATCTTGCAAGCGGTGAGTATGATTCCAGCCTGTGCGGCAACTGGGGCATTGTAAAATATCCTCATGCAGAAGGTGTTGAGCCCGGTTCTACCCTTGGCGCTATTGCAGCACTTGGTGTTGTATCATCCAGTGAGAAGCAGGAAGCAGCATGGGATTTCGTTAAGTGGGTTAGCGGAGCAGAAGGCGCAGAAGTACTGAGCAGTACAGGTAACTTCCCTGCAATTCAGGTATCCTCTACCTTAGATACAATTTCTTCTCTGGAAGGTTTCCCCAGTGACGAAGCAAGTAAGGAAGCTTTGAATGTATCTAACCTGTATCTGGAAGTACCTTATGGTGACCATGTATCCGAAATCAACTCCGTTCTGGATTCCTATCATGGCTCTATCATGACAGGTGAAATGAGTATTGATGACGGTATTGCTGCAATGAACAGCGAAGTTCAGAAAATTCTGGCTGAGTAATTTGCTGAGCATTAGGGGTCGCAAAGAGCGACCCCTTTCTTTTAGAAAAGAAATGTGTGTTACGATCGGAAAGGAGAGAAATGTATGCCGAATATGGATGAATCTGCAAAAACAGCAAAAATTGACCGCTTACAAGGCGAGTTGACACAGCTGATTACAGATGTGCGTACAGAGACCGATGAAAAAAAGAAGCGCAAGATGATCGCTGATATCGGTAAACATAACCGACAGATTGATAAGATGAAATCCGGCAGAGTATTAAGCCGTGAGACCAAGAGAGATTTAGTTGCATATTCCTTTATTGCTCCTAATTTTATTGGATTTTGTGTGTTTACATTAGTTCCTATTATTTTCGCTTTTGCGCTGGCATTCCTCAAATGGGATGGAAGCAATCCAATCCAGTGGGCAGGTTTTACCAATTTTAAAAAGCTTGGAGACGACATTTTCTTCAAGGCAGCTTTAAAAAATACCATCATATATTGTGTGGGTACGGTACCCCTTACCATGATAGCTTCTCTGGCATTAGCTATCGTATTGAATCAGAAAGTTAAAGGAAGAGGAATTTTCAGAACTCTTTCCTTCTTCCCATATGTAGCATCCCTGGTAGCAATTACAGCGGTATGGAAGATGTTGTTCCATCCTTCCAAAGGACCTGTGAACAACATTCTGCTGAATGTATTCAATGTACCGCAGGATCAGCTTCCCCAGTGGTTCACCGGCGGACTGGTACTATTCTCCATGATCCTGTTCAGTGTATGGAAATATATGGGTTATTATATGGTAATCTATCTGGCAGGTTTGCAGGGTATTTCCTCTGAACTGTATGAGGCAGCCAGTCTGGACGGTGCAAACACTTGGGATAAATTCCGCTACGTAACATGGCCGCAGTTGTCTTCCACGACTTTCTTCGTAGTAGTTATGCTGACTATCAACTGTTTTAAGGTATATGATATTGCTATTATGCTGGCAGGCGGCGGAAGCGGTGAACTTACCACATCTGCAACCGTTCTTGTATACTATATCTATCAGAAAGCATTTATTGACTGGGATCTGGGCTATTCCAGTGCTGTAGCAATGGTGTTGTTTGCAATGGTACTGATTGTAACAATCATTCAGTTCCGCGGTCAGGCAAAGAAGGAGAGAGCATAATGGCAATCTTAGCTTTGAAGGTTCTGGACAAGGACAGCAATACCATCTGCGTGAGCAGTGGTGAGGACTTCGTGGATCTGGTCTGTACTCACACCTATGAAGAGGGTGACCGGATCGTATTGGAGACAGATGAGAAAAATATTCACGTACATTTGCAGGTGGATGATGCTCTGGGAGATGCTTTCGTATACATAACCGACAATGTATCCTATGATGTTCCCTTCGGAGAGAAAAGGATCAGCATGTCACCTAAGGTGTTTTCCGGAAATAAACATTATCTCTATGCGGAAGCGGCAAGAGAAGACGAAATCACAGCCTATCGGAATCTGGCACTCAATCCGGCGGATCAGCATAAGGATGTTCCCTGTTATCCCCATGCAACAGCCAATGTAGAGACCAGAGGCGAGAGTGTATTTGCAGCGAAAAATGCGATCGATGGTGTCCGGGCGAACCGTTCCCACGGAGAATGGCCCTATGAATCCTGGGGTATCAACAGGCAGGATGACGCAGCCATGAAGCTGGACTTCGGCAGACCGGTACTGGCAGAAAAGATCGTACTGTACACCAGATCCGATTTTCCTCATGATAACTGGTGGCAGCAGGTGACGATCCGTTTTTCAGATGGCAGTGAGCAGGAGTTTTCTTTGGAGAAAAGTAGTAGAGCACATGTATTACAGATTCCGGAAAAGGAAATCAGCTGGATGGAGCTTTGTAACCTGATCAAAGCGAAAGATCCATCCCCCTTCCCGGCACTGAGCCAGATCGAAGTGTATGGAAGGGTAAAACGTTAGGAGGTACACAGATTATGAAATCAGCACATAAAAAAGCCGTCTTAGGCAAAGTGATTGTATATGCGATTCTGATTCTCATCGCAGTGATTATGATCATTCCGTTTTTATGGATGCTCTCTGCATCTATTAAAACAGATAGAGAAGTGTTTCAGATGAATCCGTTTGTGTGGATTCCGGAAAATCCAAGATGGAGCAACTATTCCAATATTTGGACTAAGATCCCTTTTGGAAGATTTGTAGGAAATACCGTATATCTGACGCTGATTGTTACTTTTTTACAGTTACTGACCAGTAGTTTCGCAGCGTATTCTTTTGCAAAGCTGGAGTTTCGTCACAAGAACGGATTGTTCCTTGCGTATATTGCAACCATTGCAATGCCCTGGCAGGTATACATGGTACCGCAGTTCATTATGATGAGAAAAATGGGTTTGAATGATAAACTGTTGGCAATTATCTGCCTGCAGGCGTTCTCCGCATTCGGTGTATTCATGATGAAACAGTTTTACGAAGGCATTCCCAATGATTTGTGTGAAGCAGCGAGAATCGACGGTATGAGTGAGTACCGGATTTATGCCAGCATCATGCTGCCATTGTCGAAGCCGGCACTGTCCACACTGACGATCTTCACCTTCGTGGCGACCTGGAACGACTATCTGGGACCCCTGATCTACTTGAAGAGTCAGGAGAAGAAGACCATCCAGTTGGGATTAAAAATGTTCATCAGCCAGTACTCTTCCGATTACGGTCTGATCATGGCAGGATCGGTATTGTCGCTGATCCCGGTACTGATCGTGTTCCTGGTATTGCAGAAATACTTCGTAGAAGGTGTTGCTTCTACGGGACTGAAGGGTTAATATGACGCTCAGGCGCAGGCAATATTCCATCCAGACACGCTTTTGCGCACTGGCTTTTGACATGGAAGAGACCTGTACCTGGGCTGTTTTTATATGAAAATAGTAACTGTTCAGAGTAAAAAGCAAGCATCAAAGATGCGGTTTTGTAAATGGAGTTCTGAATAGTTACTGAAAATAAATGTCAGAACGATAAAAAATCAGGAGGACAATAGAAAATGATTACGTTTGACGAGAAAAAATATTCTCAGATAACAGAAAAAGAGATCAAAGATGCGCTGCAGTTTTCCACGGAGCAGGTGATCCGGGATCTGCCGGAGTTTACAGAGCAGTTCCAGAAAGCTTACAGTGAGAACGGTTTTTATCAGCCGATTCCGAACAACTACTGGACCTGTGGGTTCTGGACCGGAGAGATTTGGCTGGCTTATGAATATTCTCAGGATGAAAGGCTGAAAAAAGCCGGGGAAGTTCAGGTAAAGAGCTTTTTGGATCGTATAGACAAGAAAATCGAAGTGGATCATCACGATATGGGATTTCTGTATTCCCCTTCCTGCGTGGCAGCTTATAAGCTGACCGGCAGCAAAGAGGGCAGAGAAGCAGCCATCAAAGCAGCAGACCAGCTCATCACCAGATATCATCCCGTAGGCGAGTTCATTCAGGCATGGGGACCCATGGATGCACCGGAGAATTACCGCCTGATCATTGACTGTTTACTGAATCTGCCTCTGTTGTACTGGGCATCCGACGAGACCGGGGATCCGAAATACCGTGACATTGCGGAGAAACATATTCATACCGCTGTTGCCAATGTGATCCGTGAGGATTATTCTACCTGGCATACCTTCTTTTTTGATATGAAGACGGGAGCACCGGATCATGGTGCCACCTGTCAGGGATACCGTGACGGTTCCGCCTGGGCGAGAGGTCAGGCCTGGGGCGTCTACGGTATGGCATTGGCTTACCGTTATACCGGAAGAAAAGAATATATTGATCTGTTTCGGCATGTAACAGAGTATTTTCTGGCACATCTGCCCAAGGATCTGGTACCGTACTGGGATTTGGAATTCACTGATGGAGATGACCAACCGAGAGATTCTTCTTCCGCTTCCATCGCGGCTTGTGGTATGCTGGAAATGGCGAAATATCTGGAGCCGGAAGAAGCAGAGCATTACATTACACTGGCAAAACAGATCATGCGGTCTGTCTATGTGGGCTATGCCGTAAAGGATCCGAAGGAATCCAACGGACTGGTGCTGCACAGCACTTACTCAAATCATTCTCCTTACAATACCTGTAATCATTACGGCGTGGATGAGTGCAATTCCTGGGGAGACTACTTCTACATGGAGGCACTGACCCGGTTGCTGAAAGACTGGAGAGAATATTGGTAGTATTTTAAATTGGAATATCGGTGAAAGCTCAGACAAAAATGCCATGCCGAAGATGTTTGTCGTAGAGTGTGAGATTTTCTTGAAAAGTGGTCTGGCAACAGGGCGAAAGCGAACACGATGTTCGCGTCAGCCGATCGTCGACATGGATGTCGACTGTAGGCGGGCCCGTCATGATGAGAAAAAGTGAGCCACTTTTCTTTAGAAAATCCACACTCGGAGACCTTACATCAAGGCATGTGTATTTTGACTGAGCTTTTGTAGAATGGAGAATTTGGAGGGACTAACTGCATGAACTTACATAGCAAAAAAGATTTTCAGGACTGTATGTTATCGATACTAAATCCGTTAAAACCTTATTACAGTGAAGAAAAGGCGAGACTGACCCTGGGCGTTACCATGGCACATTATGACATTGGTGCCACTTGGATGGAAGCCTTTTCCCGCCCCTTATGGGGATTGGTGCCCTTTTGGGCAGGCGGCGGAAAAGAGCCGGAATTCGAAGAGATCTATCGCAAGGGCCTGACGGCCGGAACCGATGAGAAGAACCCGGAATACTGGGGAGAGTGCACCTCTTTTGACCAGAGATTCGTGGAAATGGCGGCCATTTCCTACGGCATCATGTTCGCACCTCAGGTGGTATGGGATCCTCTCACAGAAGAGCAGAAAGAGAATCTCTGCAACTACTTAAACAAGATCAATGAGCATCCTCTGCCGGTGTGCAACTGGATCCTGTTCGCCGTACTGGTGAACATTGCAATGAAAAAGGTGGGACACCGGTATAGCCCCGAGATGCTGGAAGAATATCTGGAAGGGCTGGAGACCTTCTATCTGGGTGAAGGCTGGTATCAGGACGGAGATTCCGGTCAGAAGGATTACTATATTTCCTTTGCCATTCATTTTTACAGCCTGATCTACGCCGTGATTATGGAGAAAGATGACCCGGAGCGGGCAAAAAAATACAAGGCGAGAGCCATGAAATTCGCAAAGCAGTTCATTTACTGGTTCGATGAAGAGGGCGAGGCCATTCCTTTCGGCAGATCCCTGACCTATCGTTTCTCTCAGGTAAGCTTTTTCAGTGTCTGCCTGCTGGCAGGACTGGAGCCGTTCCCGCTTCCCGTGATGAAAGGTCTGATCGCAAGGCATCTGCGCACCTGGCTGAAGCGTCCGATCTTCGACAGAGATCATGTGCTGACCATCGGCTATGGATATCCGAATCTGACCATGGCGGAGCGGTACAATGCCCCCGGATCTCCTTACTGGGGCATGAAGGTGTTTGCCTTTTTGTTGCTTCCCGATGATCATCCCTTCTGGAGTGTGGAAGAGGCACCATTGCCGAAGCTGGCACCGGCCTGTCCCCAGAAGTATGCCGATCTGTTTGTCTACCATTACGGCAATCACACCACAGCATTTGCACCAGGCGTCTACAGCCCTAACGGACACGGCCAGATCGTGGCAAAATATGGAAAGTTTGCTTATGATACCCGGTTCAGTATCAGCGTGGCAAAGTCCTGCTACGAGCTGCATGAGAATGCCCCGGACAATATGCTGGCGTTCTGGATCGATGGTTATGTCTATGTGCGCCGGATCTGCGAGGAGTCAAAGATCACGGAGAACGGAGTATGGTCGAAGTGGAGTCCCTATCCCGGCATTACGGTAGAGACCACGATCACCCCGGATGCAGGCGGACATACCAGAGTGCACAAAATCACCAGTGAGATCGAGTGCGTAGCATATGACTGTGGATTCGCCGTCAGCAGAGGGGATTTTGAAGAAGTCGGCTTTGTGGAAAAGGTGGATGGCGTATCCGCCCAGGCAAGTAATGAATTCTGCAGCTGTACCGTCAGCGCGATACTTGACGATAATACCCGGACCAACGAAGTGGCGGAAAAGCCGCCCGTGGGCTACATGATCACCGCAGATCCCAATACCAACCTGTTGTACACCAAGACCAAGATCCCGGCAGTGAAATACCATATCTGCAAAGGGGAACAGGAAATCGTGACCAGAGTGGATGCAGAAGTAATCTGAATATATAGAAATTGTAGTGGAGTTTTGCTATTTGCAGGCTCCATTGTTTTTATATGAAATAAAAGTATTATGTATACTGTAAATTGTTGAAACATAAATATTAAAAAAGTATATAGTTGCATAATTTTTTACATTATATGTAAACACTTACAAAAATAATCATAAAAATCATAGAGAAAAAAGGAAGTAAAAAGTAATTTATTGCATTTTGTACAATCTGTCTTATTTTTTATAATAAAGATGTATTGTTGTAAATAATTATGGGAGGATTGTATGAAGCAAAAAACATGTAAAGTAGCGAAAACAGTATTGACTCTGTTGCTTTGTGCAGGTCTGACGGCAGGTTCGGTGCCGATAGATGCATTGGCAGCGGATGTACAGTCAGAACAGCCTGTTGGGGGCACAGAGACTGATACAGAAGCCGGAACAGAAGGCAATACGCAATCCACAGGTTCTGTATCTGATGGAAACGTAGTTATAAAGGAGAGAGAAGAAACAGGAACGGAGTGTGGTGCCCCACAGGCGGATTCCGTATCAGAAGGAGACGGAATCGCATTAATAAGCCTGGAAGCTTCCAATACACATATTGCAACTTATACAGGAAAAATTCCGGAAGGAATCACATGGGATGCAGATGTGACGGTAGATACTTTCAGCGAGTCGTACAGCGCGGTTACGGCAAAGGCGGCGGATGGAACCAGCTATACGGTTGATGTTGTACCGGAAGGAATTGTATATTTTATCGATAATGTAACAAAAGATTTTTCGGAAACTACAACAGAGCCTTATGAAGCAGTAAAGACATTAGCAGGTGACCAGCTGATCAATACCGTCTATGATCAGCAAAAGACGGCGGATACTGCATGGGGTCTGGTAGATACGGATGCGCAAACCAAAGGATATAAGAATACGACTACTGATAAAACAGCCACCGGTATTTATGGAAAAAATAATGCCATTGGAGAAACGTTGTCTTATGATCTGTATCTGGAGGCAGGCACCTATACTATTACTTCAGGACATAGAGAATGGTGGGACAAAACCCGTCCTATGGATGTGCTGTTAAAAACAGACGCAGGAGAAACAACCATTGGAAGTGTATCTGTTAGCAAAAGTGTAAAAACAGCACAATTTTCTTATACTTTTACGCTGGATACTGCCCAGACGGTTACTTATACCTTAAAGAGTACGGCAAAGCAGGCTCCTGTTTTAAGCTGGATTGGAGTATCAAAATATATCACAAAGGAATCGGAATATTTTGGACAGGCTCTGGAAGACAATAATCAGCTCACTGTTCTTTCTGATGCTTCCTTAGAAGCAGACAGCGGCACAGGAAAGCAGCTTTCTGTGACAGGTGGCTGGACTAGTGGTGGTATCTCTAAGGCAGGCGCAACCATAAAAAATGCACCTGATTTTTTCCAGAGAAAGCAGTTTACATATAATCTCAATTTAAAATACAATTACATACAAGAAGGAACGGGGAGCCGTGCTGCTGTTTTCCTTGGTAATTCCGATCCCACTGCTTTCCGTGTAATTCCGGCAAAGTCCCAGAATCAGTCTGTGCTGAGAGTGGGTACCAATGCAGGAGCAAAGGATTATCCTCTGACAACGGCTCTTACTGCAGGGGACTGGCATGCGCTTTCTATTGTGTATACCGAGGATGAACAGCAAGGCTATGTGGCATTATACTGTGACGGAGCAAAGGTACTGAATGCCACTGGAATAGGGTTTAAATTAAGTAATACTACCAATCTGGCTGCCGGAATCGGTGCAGCTTATGGAACCAACTATTTGTGCAACGGTACTTATGACAATATTGTTGTCAAGGCAGCAGCTGCAACAGAGGAAGAAGCCATTACGGAAACACAGGCAAGACTGGATGCCATCAAAGGCGCTGTCCAGACAGACGGAAACATAGTGATATCAGGTGCAGATGTTGATAAGGCAGCAGCTAATATCAATGGTCTGACTTATAAGGGCTTTGGCATGTTAAATGGTAACAGTACCAGTAACCTGCTTCTGGATTACAAGGCAGAGCATCCTGATCAATACTGGGACATGATGCAGTATCTTTTCGGTGGAGAATATCCTTTGTTTACCCATATCAAGATGGAAATGGGAAATGACGGAAATAATTCTACCGGAGCAGAAGCCTGTACCATGCGTTATGAGAACGAAGAAGCGGATGCTTCCCGCTCTCCGGGATTTGTCATGGCAGCTGATGCGAAGAAGATCAACCCGAATGTCAAGATCAGTATTTTGCGTTGGGAGATGCCGGCATGGGTTGCTTCCAAATGGAGCAGTGACCGTACCGGTGCAGGATATGAAGCAGTTTATAAATGGTACAAGGAGACCATTTTTGATGCCTATGAAAAATATGGTTATGTCGTAGATTTCGTAGATCCTGATAAGAACGAGACAACAGACCCTAATGAGGACTTTATCAAATGGTTTTCCAACCGGGTAAAAAAAGAAACAGATTTCCCGGACTATATGGATCAGGCAGCGATTGACGCTTATCACAATATCAGAATTATTGCTTCTGACGAGAATAAGACCCTGCAAATCGTACCTTCCATGAGAAGCGACAATGATCTCTACAATGCAGTAGATATCATTGGTTTCCATTATCGTACCAGTGCCACGGAGGATTACATCAAAATGGCGGATGTGGACGACAAGGAGGTATGGTACAGCGAGGGTTGTGCAACCTTTGGTTATACAGAGTTACAGGAAAACAAGACGAGTGAATACGGTGGTGGAACGATCGGAGGATATCAGAGTCCGTTGGCTCTGGCAGACAGCTTTATCAATGCGTTTACCGGATCTCGCAGAACCCACTATATTTTCCAGCCGGCTATCGGTTCCTTCTATGAAGGCATCCAGTATGGCCATAAAGAGCTGTTAAGTGCCAGAGATCCCTGGAGCGGTTATATCCATTATGATCCGGCATTGTACATGATTGCACATTTCTCTCAGTTTGCAGTCACCGGATGGGAGGATACCGACCCTTCCCAGAATGAAATCTGGCGTGTTATCACCGGTGCAACCTCCGGATCCTTCGGCTCCAGTGACAATGAGCATCAGACAGCAGGGATGGATGGGAAAGCCAGCTATATGACACTGGTATCTCCGGATAAAAAAGACTTTTCTGTAATTTTTGTAAATAACACAAGAAATCAAAAAACCTTTAAGATTACTGCAAAGGATATGGCAGTAGCCTCCGATGCAACCTTAAAAATATGGACAACCACAACAGATAGCTATTTACAAAAGAGTGATACAGATGCAGAACAGCAGAACGGTTGCTGGTATGTAACAGTTCCGGCTTATGGGATGGTAACAGCAACTACACTGAATACGACACCTGCAAGAACACCGGAACAAGAAATCCATAACGAGGACAGAACGGTTTTGGATACTGACAGTACCGGACGCAATCAGAATACAACGGATAATGTACTTTATGCGGATGATTTCGAGTATACAGAAGAACCGGAAATGGAACAGTATAATGCTAAAACCGGGAAAACCACCAGTGTAGATTATCTGACGGCAAGAGGCAATGAGCCACGTTATATGTTGGATACGCATGGCGCTTACATTGTAGAGAACGGCAGATTAAAATCGGAACTGACGACCAGTGTGGGACAGTGGAACGGTGGAGAGCCTTCGACGATCGTCGGTGATTTCCGATGGATGGATTATGTGACAAAAATTGATGTCCAGATTCCGGAGACATCTGCATCGACCTATGCGAGACTGGGTATCCGCACCCAGACAGGCATGAACTGGAACCAGAGCGGCTATACGCTGGAGATTAACGGTGCCGGATCTTGGAAACTGTACCGCGTAGGCAGTGCTGTAGCAAATGGAACGGTAACAGCCACAACAGATGGCAAATATGAATTAAAGCTGGCAGCCCTTGGCGACATGATTACCGCGTTTATCAACGGAGAACAGGTCACAAGCTATCAGGACGCATCTCCGATGCTGTCCGGTCGCGTCAAGATCAGCAACAACTGGCATCAGGTATATTATGATAACCTTCTCATTGAGAAGATTGCAGGAGGATGTGCTTATGCGTTGTCTATGGTGGATGGACAGGATGACAGCGTAAGCTATGAGGGAAGTTGGACAATCGACAATCCCGGAAGCGGCAGTGCGGACAACTGGTATCGTACCTTGTCTGTATCAGGCGGAAGCGGTGCAACAGTGAGTTTCCCTATCCATGGTGCGGGATTTGCAATTATTGGACCTAACAACGCCGGGACGAAGCTGGATGTCTATGTAGATAACAACCTTGTAGCGGAGAATGTTTCGACCACAGCAGCTGCAAGTCGTTATGAGTCTTACAGCTATAGTGGTCTGAGCCTTGCAGATCATAATATCAAAGTAGTAGTAAAGAGTGGAACCCTGAAAATAGATGCACTGTATGCGTTGGGTGAGACAACCCAGATCGGTGATGATGTGCTTGTCAGCGTAGAAACAAAATTTCCTGCAGCTTATGCAGTTGAGCAGAATCAGACCCTCAAGAATTTGCCGGCTACGGTAGAAGTAAAAACAGGAAATGGAACTGTAGTGACAAAGCCTATCGTATGGAGCAATAATACGGCGGAACATTTCTCGGAAGCTTATGCGACGACCAGTGTCACCGGTGTGGTGCAGGATGGTGTCAACAGCTTCGGAGCAAGTCTCGGAGTGACGATTCCGGTAGAAGTGGTGCCGGAGAATACGGTATATTTTATTGATATGGTAAAGGGAACTCCGGATGCAGATGCAAAAACGGAAGCCTTTGCAGCAGTGAAGGAACTCAGAGGAAGTGCGCTGTTGAACCAGACTGCGGATCAGTTAAAGACCTCCGGCAATAGCTGGGGGCTGGTAGATACTGACGCGGGAACCAAGAGTTACACCGATACTACAGATAAGACAGCAACCGGTATTTACGGGAACAATAACAAATCAGGCGAAACTCTGACCTACGCGCTGACTTTAGATCCCGGTAAATACACCATTACCTCTGCACACAGAGAGTGGTGGGGAATGACCAGACCGATGAACCTGACAGTAACAGTGGATAATATTACACTGGATGCCGGAACGATTCAGGTAGACGGCAGCAATCCGAATGCTGTAAATACTTATTCTTTTGACATAAGAACCAAACAGACCGTAACCTATACGATCACTGCAACCGGAACACAGGCTCCTGTCATCAGCTGGCTCGTTGTCAGCCGGACCGGAGATGCCGAGGAAATTCAGCCGAATGACAGTATTCCCGGTACATCAGGCAGTGTCATCCGTGATACGAACGGAAAGGCGATGCAGGCACACGGCGGTTCCGCAGCAGCCATGAAAGAAGGAACCGGAGAGGGATGCGTCAATATTGACCTCGATGGTGACGGACAGATCACAGAGGGTAAGACCGTATATCTGTGGTATGGAGAAGATAAGACCAACAACACCAGACCGGTAGATGGTGTAAAATGTTATGTTTCTACCGATCTTTACAACTGGACCGACAAGGGAACAGTACTGTATCTTCAGAGCAGCATCCTGCCGATTGAAGAATCCGCAGAGAAAGCAATCACTTCCTCCGCAGGAGCAAATGGAACAGGAACGACCCAGAGTTATCCTGCAATGCAGCTCAGTAATACCAATTTCGAGACTCTGAAGGCATGGGGAAAGCTGTCCGCAGCACCAGAGGGTGTCACCGAAGCGGAATTCCGTGATGTCAAGCTGTTCTTAAGAGCCTATGTCACAGAGTTTGAGAAAGAGCCAACGAGCGCTGAGGATATATCCTGGATTGCAAAGAGTTATGATGAGACAAAGGTAGAGGCAGGTAGCTTCCTGTACCCTGACAGCAAGACCAATGGAACCCAGACCGTATCCAGATTACAGCTTGCTTTCGAGGGAATGTATGGTAATTATTGCATTACTGAGCGACCTAAGATGGTCTATAATGAAAAGACAAAGAAATTTGTCATTATTTTCCATGCAGATGGACCTTTGTACAACAATGAAAAGCTGTACAACTGGGTGAAGAACGGTATGCAGGGCAACTGTGAAGCCAGCAGATACAGCCGCGCTATGGTTGGTTTTGCAACAAGTGATACACCATTCGGACCTTTCGAAGTGGTAAATATGACCCGTATGAATTATGATGAGAGCCTGAATGCACAGCGGTTGGGCGAAGCCAGAGACATGACTGTGTTTGTCGATGATGTGGATGCAAATGCAGACGGAGCAAAGGATGCTTATGTAATCTACTCCAGTGAGATGAATGCAAAGCTGTATGCATCTCTATTGAACAGTGATTATACCGGGCTCGCTGCCAAGGGTAATACAGCGGACAATCAACAGATGGCAGCCCGTCTGGTATCTGACAATAGCAGAGAAGCACCCGCTGTCATGAAATACGATGGTTGGTATTACATGATTACGAGCGGAACGGATGGCTGGAACAGCACCGCACATACCTACTATCGCAGTCAGAACATTCTAAGCGGCTGGGAAAAAGTAGGAAACCCGGCAAAGAATGATACCGGAAAATGTTTTGATACACAGGTGACATATATTATTCCGATTGATGCAGCTGCAGGAAAGTTCATTTATATGGGAGACCGTTGGAATGGCAACAAATTGTCCGACAGCCGTACTGTCTGGCTGCCCTTACAGGTAGATGCCACTTCCCATACTATTGCGATTCTGAATCGCACCAACTGGAAGACAGAAGAACTGGAAGATCTGATCCCGGTTGGCATACAGACTGCACTTCCCAAGATCACATGGACGGACGGCAGTAATTTGCCGGAGAAAGTCACGGTAAGCTATAAGGGACAGACTGTGGAGAGTAAGGTTGCCTGGGACAAGAGTTCTTATCAGGTCATCGGCAGAACCACTGTCACCGGTAAACTCATCGATTGCCGGAACGCAGAGATCTCAACAGAAATGCTGGTATGTCCGAAAAATGCAGTTTATTTTGCAAATGCATCGAAAGCACCGGTAAGTGCAGATTATACTTCCATCATGAAACAGCTCGGCAATACATTGTTACATACAGTGGATGTATATGATGGCGCCTACAGTACAGAAACAGGATTTGGATATGTAGGAGCAGAAGGAAAGCTGCGTAACAGCACAGATGACATTTATCAAAGTATGCGTTATGCAACAGACAAGACCCAGAGCATCAGTTATCGGTTTGATTTGGAAGCCGGAAAATATAATGTTTATGTGGGTATGTTTGACCCCTCCAGCTGGTGGGATGGAAAACGCTATGCGGATATCAGTCTGAATGATAAGGTAGTAACAGAGAAATACAATTACCAGAATAATGTAAACGATACTCTTACGTATGAAAATGTAGAGGTAGGCGAAGAAGGAACTCTGACGATAACTATTTCGCCGAATGCAGCTACATCCAGTGCCGTTCAAGTCAGCTTTATTGTAGTGGCAAAAGCGCAGAAGGATGCAGAAGTTACCCCGACTCCGGAGCCTACGGCAAGTCCAAAGCCTACGGCAGCACCTACGGCAACGCCCTCAAACGATTCCAATCATGAGGATGACAAGGACAACAACACCTCGAATTCTCCTGTGGCAGCAACCGCAACTCCGGTTCCGGTAGCAACAGCAAGACCTGTTCATCCTACAGTGGGTGCAACACCAAGTGATATGGTAAATGCGACACCGACCGTTCCGGCAACAACACAGAAGACAGAAAAAACAGGAGCAACCATAATCAATGCAGCCGGTGAGGCTGAGGCAATCGGATGGAAGGATATCCTTGAAAATATTCGTCAGAATGTAAGTGATAGCAGCAATAAAGATATCTATATTGTGGCAGGCAGCGACACCGTTGTTCCTGCAGAAGTATTGCAAAGCGTAATGGGAAGCAACCTGTCTCTGAGAATCGAAATCGAGGAGGAACTGGCATGGATCATTGAAGGACAGGAGATCACAGAAAATGTAGGAGATATTGATTTCGGAATCCTTAGGTCAGCGGATCGGATTCCTGCTGAACTGATAACACAGACGACACAGGGACATGATTATATTCCTTTGTCACTGGTACACGACGGAAGCTTCGGCATGACCGCAAAACTGTCAGTCCGTCTTGGTACAGAGAATATCGGTAAATATGCAAATCTCTTCTACTATAACCCTGACAATGCAGCAATGGAGTTAGTTGCGTTCGGTCAGGTGGCAGACAGCGGATGGGTTGAACTCAACTATGAGCATGCCAGCGAATATCTGCTGGTTATGGCTGACGAGCCTATGGATGTAGAGAATCTGTCCAAGGATGCTTCGTCGGAAGCAGTTTCCGCAGAAAATGACAACACAGAGAGCCAGAACCGTAATCACAGCAAAGCAGGGAAAATTTGGATTCCTATTGTGATTGTAATAGTATTGACAGGATGTGCTGCAGGATATTTCTATCTGCGTAAGAAAAAGTAAAAGAGTATATATATTCTGTATGATCTAACATTAAAAACCGGCGAAATCTTATTTGACATGGCTGTCATTAAGATTTCGTCGGTTTTTTGTATACGGTAGGTTATGCAGGATTTTAAAATCACGAGACATCATTGTTCAGTAGGATACAGAAAGTTGTATTACTTTGCGGAGTAAAACAAGAAAAGACAGAAAGAAGTATCTGCAAATAAGAAGTATATAAAATGTTTAGATTTGGACAGTAGAAATAAAAACGTTTTTATGCTATCATGCATATAACAGTAAGAGGTGATAGCTATGAAAATAGAACGAATTGATGACAAGACAGTAAAGTGCTTCCTGTCCAATGAAGAATTGGAAGAGTACGAGATTGATTATAAAGATTTTGTGACCCGCAGTGATAAGGCCAAAGAGGTGGTACAGGAGATTATTGAGCAGGCAGAGGAAGAGGTAGGCTACAAGCCGCCGAAGTACGCATTTGACCTGCAGATCATGATGCTGCCGGATGAGGGACTGGTACTGGTATTTTCCGAGAAAGAACCGTTGGAGAATAAAAACGGTGCACAGCTGTTGCAGGCTTTGCAGGAAATGAAACGGGTCTTCGAGGAGAAGAAGGCAGAGATCGGCGCTACGCTGGGAAAACAGGCGAAGGAAGAAACGGAGAACAATGCCGGGAAAAATAAGAAAGCAAAGGGAAAAGCAGAGGAAGCGGCAAAGCCCCAGTTTGCAATTTTTGCCTTCCGCAATATCGGCAGAGTGATCGAATATGCCGCCGTATTACCGGCGAACCTGCGGATCAACAGCACGTTGTACCGGATGGAAGACGGCACCTGCTATGTCTATGTGCAGAAGGGCGGTGCGTCCTACGAGCGCTACAGCAGAGCCTGCATCCAGGCTATGGAATTCGCAGCGTTGTATGCCGCAGACGAGCAGAAGATAAGATATCTGGAAGAACACGGTGAATGCCTGATCCGGGAGAAAGCACTGAAGAAACTGCGTGCATAATACTGCACCATAGGAATCTGCATGACTGCTTGTAGATAAAGCAGATTCAGGATATGCTCCATGGGGTATCTCCCGCAACCTTCGCCATATCCTCCGGCAGAGGTGCTGTGAACTGCATTTTCTCCCCGGTGATGGGATGGACAAAGGACAGCTTCCAGGCATGCAGCGCCTGTCGCTGTATCTGCTCCATATCCAGGTTGTACAAATAATCTCCGATCAGGGGATAGCCCAGGTATTTCATATGAATCCGTATCTGATGGGTACGGCCGGTCTCTAAGATGAGAGAGACCAGGCTGTGCCCGTTTTTTTCGTCCAGTACTCTGTAATGCGTAACCGCAGATTCCCCGTTTTCAAAATCCACCGTCCGTTCGATGATCGAGCCTTCCTTGCGCCCTAAGGGTGCGGTGATGGTTCCCTCTAAGGGACGTACCGAGCCTTTTGCAATGGCAAGATATTCCCTCGTGATGCCAGAAGTCGCTTTATTGGCGATCATGGCGGACAGCATTCCCGCACTGACATAATGCTTGGCTATAATCGTAAGTCCGGAGGTATCCCGGTCCAGACGATTAATACAACGGAACACAAAGGGACAGTTCTGCTGTGCAAAATAATAGGCAAGGCCGTTTGCCAGGGAGTTGTAATAATTGTTCATGGAAGGGTGGATCGGCATGCCTGCCGGCTTATTGATCACCATGAGATCCTCGTCCTCGTAGATGATATCCAGCGGCAGCTCCACCGGTGGGATTTTTTCCGAGGAGTGTTCCTCGTGGATATGCAGCGTCAAGGTATCTCCCGGCTGCAATATATGATTCATGAAGCAGGGAATCCCGTTTGCCTGCACGGCGGTGGGGTCTTTTTTTAACTGCACCAGATTCTGGGAAGAAAACCCTTTCTGCTTCAGAAAATGGTTGACCGGCAGGGGAGATATGGAATTATCAAGGGTATAGGTTAGCGTTCGTTCCATGGGAAAATCCTTTTCTTGTTCTGTTTTCCGGGTAATTTATTTTATCATCATAACACAATTCATGTGCTGTAATAAACAGTTATCGTCCGGATCGGGCAAAATCGGACAGTCTAGGGAGCAAATAATGTCATTTCGGAAGCAACGTATGTTTTCTATAATATCGTTAAAAGCACAAGTTTGTGCTTCTGCAAGCACAGATTATGAAAAAGCTGATGCCCGAAGCAGAGGAATATTGCGACAGAGATTGGGTAACAGAGCAGATTTGCAACGAAAATAATGAGTGAGAAAGGTATGGTGGTTTGTATGGAAAAATACGCATGGCGCGGAAAAATTGTACCGGGAATGCAGGAGGAATATAAGAAGAGACATGACAACATCTGGCCGGAGATGAAGGAAGTGCTGGCAAAAGCCGGAATCGTGAATTACTCCATCTGGATGCAGGGCGAAGAACTGTTTGGATATTATGAGTGTGAAAAAGGCGTTGACTATGCGGCAAAGGTGCAGGCAGAGAGCGATGTAGTGAAAAAATGGGATGAATATATGAAAGATATTCTAATCATGGAGAAGGATCCTGTTACAGGAGCACAGCCGCTTCTTACACAGGTATTCAGTTTCAGATAAAGGAGGCTGTGGATATCTTATGGAAAAATATTATCTGGCCGTGGATATCGGTGCTTCCAGTGGACGACATATTTTGGGACACCTGGAGAACGGCAAAATAGAGCTGGAAGAGATCTATCGTTTTGAGAATGGCATGGATCATAAGGACGGAAAGCTTCTGTGGGATGTGAACCGTCTGTTCGGCGAGATCGTTGCCGGCATGAAAAAATGCAAAGAACTGGGAAAGATCCCGGTGAGCATGGCTATTGACACCTGGGCTGTGGATTATGTTCTGTTAGACGAAAAGGATCAAATTCTGGGTGATACTTACGGTTATCGTGATCACCGCACGGATGGCATGGACGCGGAGGTGGCAAAGATCCTGCCGGAGACCGAACTGTATGGAAAAACAGGTATCCAGAAGCAGATTTTCAATACCGTTTATCAGCTGATGGCAGTAAAGCAGCAGACTCCGGAGCTTTTACAACAGGCAAAGACACTTCTCATGCTGCCGGATTACTTCGGTTTCCGTCTGACGGGCAATAAATTGTCGGAGTACACGAACGGTTCCACGACACAGCTAGTGAATCCCGATACCTTCCAGTGGGATAAGGAGCTGATCCGTAAGCTGGGTTACCCGGAGGATATTTTCCTGCCGCTGCAGATGCCCGGAACGAAAGTGGGCCAGCTGCTTCCGGAGATTCAGAAGGAAGTAGGATTCGATCTGGAAGTGGTACTGTGCGGAAGCCATGACACCGCATCGGCCGTAATGGCAGTTCCTCAGACAGAAGGAGACGGCATTTACATCAGCTCGGGAACCTGGTCTCTCATGGGAATCGAATCCCTGAAACCGGTCATTACAGAGGATGCCGCAGCGGCCAACTTTACCAACGAGGGCGGTTACGATCACCGGTTCCGTTTCCTGAAAAACATTATGGGACTGTGGATGATCCAGTCCGTAAGACACGAATATAACGATGCATACTCTTTTGCACAGCTGTGCGATATGGCGGAGGAAAGCAAGGAGTTCCCTTCCAGAGTGGATGTGAATGACCAGAGTTTTCTCTCTCCGGACAGCATGGTGGAAGCCATCAGACAGTACTGTCATAAGACAGGACAACCGGTACCGGAGTCCGTGGGAGAGCTGACTTCCGTAGTATACCGCAGTCTGGCACAGTCCTACGGAGAGACCGTAAGAGGTCTGGAGAAGATCGCCGGGAAGACCTATGACAGCATCCATATCATCGGGGGCGGTTCCAATGCAGCATATCTGAACCAGTTGACAGCGGATGCTACGGGCAAGACCGTATATGCGGGTCCCGGTGAGGCAACCGCTATCGGCAACTTATTGGCGCAGATGATCCATGCAGGAGATCTTGCAGATCTGAAGAGTGCCAGAAAATGTGTCCGGGAGTCTTTTGAAATTAAGGCATTTGCTCCGGCAAAGTAATAAAAATGATGCCAGGGTCAAAAGGTCTAAGCCCACATGAGCTTGCTCATAAGTGGGCGAAAGACCTTAGGACCCGCCCCGATATGAGCATAAAAGTGGGATGATAATCCCACGATATGCGAATATTGGGTAGGATTGTGGGAGTGCGTAGCACGGAGCAATCCGTAGGCATCAAAGTCGGGGGCTTTTGCCCCCGACATCATAAAAATAACCTTATAAAAGGAGGAAATTATAAATGTTAGTAAACACAAAGGCAAAGATCGGTGTATTTTCCATCGCTCTGGGAGCATATCTGCCCCAATTCCCCCAGCTGGTGCCTAATTTCGAGGCACAGTATGAGGATTTCAAGAAGACGATTCCCGATACTGTAGATATCGTTGATGGTGGCATGGTGACCACCAAGGAACAGGCTATGGCAGCCGGTGATAAATTTCGTGCGGCGGATGTGGATCTGGTATTTTTACAGCTGCTTACTTATGCGACATCTTACAATGTACTTCCCGCAATCCGCGATCTGGACGTGCCTGTAGTATGTATCAATGTGCAGAAGAAGCTGGCACCGGACTATGCCAATACCGATATTCCCATCTGGTTGGGTGACCTGTATGCATGTGGTGCCGTAGGTGAGGCTGTGGCAGACCTGGAGCGTGCAGGCAAGAGACATGCTGTAATCACCGGCGTGGTAGAAGGCGGCGACCCCGAGGTGGCAGCTCAGATCGAAGATTGGTGTAAGGCAGCTCAGGTCCGCAGACGTTTCCGTCAGACCAATATTGCCCAGATCGGCCGCCCTTATCCCGGAATGATGGATCTCTATATCGATGAGACCAACCTTTACAACAGAATGGGCCTGTATACCAAGCAGTTTGACTGGGAAGATATGTGGGCTATTGCAGACGATATTACCGATACCGAAGCTATTAAGGCGAAGGCACAGGACATCATCGATACCTTCGAAGTAGAGGGTGGCGCTACCGCAGATGACGAAGATATTCTGGATATGGCAAAGCATGTGCTTGCTTTCGAGCAGTGGGCGAAGGATGAAGACTTAAGCATGATCGCCTCCCATTATGCCGGTAAGGCACAGGGAGTAGCCGGTAAACTGGATTCCATGCTGATCCCTGCATTTTCCATGCTGATCAAGCAAGGTACCGCATGTGCCGTAGAAGGTGATATGAAAGTTGCCATGGCAATGTCCATTCTGAAGACGATCTCCGGTATGGGACAGTTGTCCGAGATGTACTCTATTGATTTCAACGAGGATATCTGCATCATCGGTCATTCCGGATCCGGCGATGCGGATATCTCTCTGGCACATAAGCCCACCATGAAGATCGTTAAGGTATTCCACGGCAAGGTAGGCGGCGGATATCTGACTCAGTTCTATCCTCCCGTAGGCCCTGTGACCTATCTGGCTATCACGCAGGATAAGGACGGCAACTTCAAGTTCGTTGTGGCAGAAGGCGAGAATCAGCCCGGCCCGATCTTCACTTTCGGTGACACCAATATGCGTACCAAATTCTCAATCCCCTGCAGAGAGTTCGTGAACCGTTGGAGCGAGGCAGGCCCTACCCATCATATGGCAGCAGCTGCCGGCAGACATATTGACACCATTTTAAAGGTTGCTAAAATACTGAACGTACCGGTAGATGTGATCACACGGTAAGGGCACTTGTGTAAATATGGCGCAGTAACCACAGGAGCAAAAAGCAAGCTCTGAAAGAGCAATTTTGCGAATGAAATTCGCAATAGTTACGAATGTTTATGATTTAAAAACAATATGCCTGTGGGCGGCAGTCCACAGGCAATAGAAAGGTTAGGTATTATCATGAAATTTTTAGATGCAGAATTTGTACAGGGATTTATCAGAATGGCAGATGACGGCTGGCAGCAAGGCTGGCATGAACGTAACGGCGGCAACCTGTCTTACCGTGTGAAGCCGGAAGAGGTAGAACTGGTAAAGGAGAACTTTGAGCCGAAGGAGTTCCAGCCCATCGGCACCACAGTTCCCGCACTGGCAGGAGAGTATTTCCTGGTGACCGGCAGTGGCAAATATTTTCGTAATGTCAGCATTAAGCCGGAAGATTCTATCTGCATGATCGAACTTGACGACAAGGGTGAGAATTACCGTATCGTATGGGGTCTGGTAAACGGGGGCAGACCTACCTCCGAGCTCCCCAGCCACCTGATGAATCTGGAAGTGAAGAAGCTGCAGGATCCCGACTACCGTGTTGTATATCATGCACATACCACCAATATCATTGCGCTGACCTTCGTGCTTCCTCTGGAGGATAAGGTATTCACCAGAGAACTGTGGGAGATGGCAACCGAGTGCCCCGTAGTATTCCCGGATGGTGTGGGCGTAGTGCCCTGGATGGTACCGGGCGGCAGAGAGATCGCAGTAGCTACCTCCGAACTGATGAAGAAATACGATCTGGCCATCTGGGCACATCATGGAACCTTTGCCGCAGGCAAAGACTTCGACCTGACCTTCGGTCTGATGCATACCGTAGAAAAATCCGCAGAAATTCTGGTGAAGATGTTGTCCATGCAGCCGAATAAGAGACAGACCATTACCCCCGATGATTTTCGCCATCTGGCAAAGGACTTCGGTGTGACCCTTCCGGAAGAGTTCTTATACGAAAAATAACGATCCGAGAGACACATGAAGGAGTCTCGAACCGTTATATCTTGAATGCCTGACGTTATCGGCGCGATTTTAAACGCGCCTCGTTAGGTGTCATATCATACATTTTTTTGAACTGTTTGTAGAAGAAGTTCTGATTCTCATAGCCTACAGACAGGGCAATCTCAGACACCGGCAGCGCGGTGTGGGACAGCTGATTCATAGCGACTCGCATACGCTGCCGTGTTTGTATTTCCTTAAAGGTAGTGCCGGAATATTTTTTGATCATACGGCTCAGGGAAGAGGGCGTGTACCCGATCTGTGCAGCCAGTTCGTGAAGAGTTCCGATATCATAATGCTCCGCCAGGTATCTGCGTACCACCACCATCAGGACATTGCTCTGCTCGTCTTTCTGGTCTAATAAAATATTTTCCGCATTGCTTAAGATATGCATGAACAGCAGGGCAAAGGTGTGTTCCGAGAGCTTATGCCAGTTCTGAGGCTGCTGTAACAGAAGGAAGACCGCATTGTGGATGAGGTTCTGGATGCAGGGATTGTCGGAGACGGTAAAGTACAGATACTGACCGACACAACTGTCACCTTCCAGCGCATTGATGATAAAATCCGCCAGAATATTATCCTTGTTGATCAAAGTCAGGATATTCTGGAAATAGGCGGGGCGGATGATGATGTTAATGCCCAGATCTTCCTGGCCGCAGGCTATTACCGCATGTTCGATATGTTGGTTCATAAATAGAAGTTCCCCGGGGCGGAGACAGATCTCTTCTTCATTTATGACATGTGTGACAGAACCGGAGAGACAATAAAAGATCTCCACGTAATCATGTTTATGCTTTGGAAAATCCACAAAGCGGGTGTGGCGACGCAGAGTAATATCATCTTCGGAGTGTTCCAAAAATTTATCACTCTCTACTATAAAATCCTGTTTGCTGGTGTAGAGATTCTTCTGAACGGCAATATTACCGTCTAAAATCTGTTGTTCCTCCGGTGTGATATAGGCCGGATCCAGAAAACCGTTCTCATACATATCGATCGTCATTCCTTTCAGCAACCCGCAATTTTGAACTGCGGGCAGGTTTTTCGACTGAGTTTATTTTACAGGAAAGAGACAAAAACCTCAAGATGTGTGCAAAAAGTGATTCTGCATTGCACGTGTCATTTTTGTGTTGTATATTAATAATGATTGTGAACAATAAGCAGCTTTGCACCGGCAGTCCAAAGTGTGCAGGTTGTGGAAAGATATGAGGATTTGTATGGCAGATACCACAGTTAAAAAGATCATCTGCAGTTCCTGTGGGGCAGAATTTGAGGATACCCTTCCGAAGTGTCCCTATTGCGGAAGCCTGAATTACAAGGGCGCCGAAGCGGAATATCTGGGGAAGCTGGAAAGCATGCGGCAGGATATGCAGCAGTTGGAGCAGGTACCGGAGAAGGAACTGAAGAAAAAACTGAAAAAGAAACAGAAATTTGTGATTAAGCTTCTGATCTTATTGGCGGCATTGGCAGCGATACTTGCGGTAATTGTGTTCCGGGTGCGGTATATAGAACCCAGGGATGCCAGAGCGGATTATCTGTGGGAAAAAGAGAACTTTCCGATACTGGACCGTCTCTATCAGGAGAAGGATCTGGAAGCACTGATGGATTTTTATGAGCAGGCTGTCGAAGAGAACAGAACCATAGACCGATGGGAACACAGTGGTATTTTCCGCTGGCTCATGAGCTGTCGGGATGCGAGGGAATATCTGGCACTGGAGCAGAGTGGAGAGACTTTGAATGAGTATCAGCAGGTATTGCTGCTGGATGATTATTGGATGATGCGGGGACTGGACTACAGTGAGGTCATTCTGACGGAGAAAGACAGGGAGTATATCCGTCCTTATGTGGAAGCAACCCTGAGCAGTCTGGCAGACCGATATACGTTTACCGCAGAAGAAGAGAAAAAATTCGAGGAAAGTCTGCAAAATAATTACGGTTATCCCAGATATGAGGATTGCGAGGAATACATTAAGAAGCATAACGAATAGGAAAGGATCATAAAAGCAATGATGAAATGTAAATATTGCGGGGGCAATCTGACATTGGAGCAGGCATATTGTCCGCATTGCGGAAGACCGAATGAAGAAGCCGCACAGCATGTCAAAGACATGGAGCATTACAAGAGCAACTTTGAGGATACCAAAAGTGATGTCTATGAAGTGGCGGAGAAAAATACGGAGATCATGTCACATATGATAATCATCACAGTGCTGGTGATCCTGTGTGTGGTGGTGTTTGTAGTATCTGCACGTAGCTGGAGCATCCACAGAGGCTTGCTGCAGTTTGATGCAGGGATCCGGCAGAGCAGCTATATGAAACAGATGGAACAATATCTGGAAGATGAGGATTACATAGGTTTATCAGCTTTTTGCGACAGGCATTACATCCGGCCTTATAGCAGTAATAATAATTATGAAAAATATCAGCTGCTCATGGAAGCCAGCGGAGCGTATCGTTACTTTTATGAAAGTCTGATGAAGGCAGTTACGATCAACTCCGGCAATGTATCCATACTTCCCGGTCTGTATGAAAATATTTCGGATTATTACGAGCAGCTGGAAAGGATTCTGCATCCTGTGGATAATGATTATAGGGCAAAACAATATCGGGAACTGCCGGAGGAGCAGAAGGAAGCCATTCTCCGGATGGAAGAGAATGAAAAGGCACTGCTGCAGACCTATTTTGGCATGACGCCGGAAGAGGCAGAGAATTTCGGTACGATGTCAAATGCACAAAAAATCTTATTCCTGGAAGAAAAAGGCGAGGTGATGGGTTATGGTAAATCTGAAGAGTAAGCTGAAACAGGCACAGAAGCAGAGAGGAGCGCTGCTTGTGATGAATCTGGTGATCATAGCTCTGTGCTTGGTATTGTTTGGGGGAACCATTCATATGTTCAGGGAATTAAACTACGCCTTTTCCCGTCCTGCGAAGACCAACTGGATGGAGAATAATGTGCAGAGTGAAAATTATGCCTACCTGTTAGTAAATTATCACGAGGACATGGCGTACGGCGGCTTGCTGTCCGGAACGAAAAAGGAATGCTATGGTGTGGCGAGATATTTTGAGGCGGCATCCATGTATAAGGCATTTCTTCAGACCGGAGATACGGAGCGAGCTGCCAGAGAAAAGGAGAAGATGGATGCCGCATATGAAGAAATGGGTGACTGGAATATTGCAGCGGACAGCATCAGGGAGAGACTTGGACTGGACTGACAGATTTGCTGTAGGAATACCGGCGATATTACGGGCAGCCTGTCAGACAGTGGGATGCCGGATCAGTATAGAATACCATACTTCCGTACATAGAACGATGCAGTCGTGGCTGGAACAAATCCCTATGGCAGGCTGGATTTTGTGGTGGATAGCAGAGACATTACTTTTTGGACAGATGCTGCGATGGCTGTTTGTGCATGCAGGGAGAGACAAGGCAGTTCAGGAGGACGGTATCGGGAAAGGTATCGGAAAGAGAATATTTTTGATTTTTGCAGGATTGTTGATAGCCTGGCTGCCGGTGCTCCTTTCCAATGATCCCGGATTTTATAATTATGATATTTATGGGCAGGTGCCTCAGGTGATGTATCCGGAGGTGCCGTATAATACACACCATTCGTTACTCAGCACGTTGGTCATGGGAGGCGTTATCACATTAGGATACCGGATATTCGGGACGATGGAGAAGGCAGTATTTCTGCACTCCTGCTTCCAGATGACACTTTGTGCGGCGGCCTTTTCCTACAGTCTGGATTTCTGGTATCGGCGATTGAATAGAAAATGGCTGTTGGGAGTCGGATTTTGTTTTTATGCTTTTCTGCCGACGATTGCCTTGTTTTCCGTCAGTACGACCAAGGATGTGGTATGCTCTCTGGCACTTTTTATTGCATTTCACCTGTTGTATGAATTGTATGAGAATACGGAGGGATTTTTTCGGAAGAAAGAGAAAATCGCAGCATTATCGTGCAGCCTGATCGTGGGAGCGCTGTATCGGAAAAATGTAATTTATGCGGTTTTTCTTTATCTGGTGTTGTGTGCGGTTTTCTGTAAAAAGCAGAAAAGAAAGATCATTTCACTGTTTGCGGGAACGATTCTGCTGACCATGCTATTGTCTGTGGGAATGGAAACTCTGCTCCATGCGGAAAAAGGTTCCGCGGTAGAGGCTCTGTGTGTACCGCTCCAGCAGATTGCAAGAGTATATACAGATAAGGGAGAAGCGGCGTTTGACAGTGAGGAATTGCAGCTGCTGGATCAGATCATGGACAGAGAACAGTGGTCACAATATAATCCGTTTCTGGCAGACCGGATCAAAAATTATGTGAATAATGAAGAACTTCTTCAAAATAAGTGGGAGTATCTGAGACTATGGTTCCGAAAAGGATGGCAGTATCCGGGATGTTATCTGAGAGCCTTTCTGGATAATACGTATCAGGCCTGGTATCCGGGGACATCGGTTGTGGATGATCCGGACGGTGATATTTATTACTTTGATTTCGAGGGAAGAAATGTACTGGAAATGAAGACGATCAGTTCCCGGCTGACAGAATTTTATCGTAAGATATCGCTGGAATATTATTACCAGAAAATTCCGGTGATCCGTGCGTTGTTTGCAATCGGCACCTATTTCTGGCTGGCAGTGATCCTGTTTTTCTACGGCATCCGGCGGCGGAGGGCAGAGATATGGAACTGCTGGCTGCTGGTTCTGGCACTGTGCCTTACGGTCTTTCTGGGCCCCATATCCCTGGTGCGTTATTATCTGCTTTTATTTTATGCAGCTCCGGCAGGTATCTTCTTATTAGCAGATAGACCTTGACAAATCCCGGAAGCATGCACTACAATTACTTGCATACGACAATGACGATGAAAAGGATCAGTACGATCGGAAAGCATCCCAGAGAGAGGGGAAGGACACGGTGACGTGCGGCTGGGAACCCCTTATGACAGAGGATCGGAAACCTCCCTTGGAGTCCTGTGCGAGACGCAATGTACCTGGAAGCGGCGAAGCACAGCGTAGAACCGGCGTTAACGGTGACAGAGCAGGATACATATTTGTATCAATCAGGGTGGTACCGCCGAGTGATCGGTCCCTTTTTCGGGAGCGATGACCCGGCGTTTTTCGTTTCCGTAGATCGTATTAGCAGCAGTTTATATGCAAAAAAGAAAAGGAGAGAAAAAATGGCAGACAAGAAAATGGTAGAAGCGATCACTTCCATGGAAGAAGATTTCGCCCAGTGGTATACCGATGTAGTGAAGAAAGCAGAGCTGTGTGATTACACCAGCGTAAAAGGATGTATGGTAATTAAGCCCGCAGGCTATGCGATCTGGGAGCTGATCCAGAAGGAGCTGGATGCACGATTCAAAGCAGTAGGAGTACAGAATGTATATCTTCCCATGTTCATTCCTGAGTCCCTGTTGGACAAGGAGAAGGATCATGTAGAAGGCTTCGCACCCGAAGTAGCATGGGTTACCCAGGGAGGATTGAACGAGCTTCCCGAGAGACTTTGCGTCAGACCTACTTCCGAGACGCTGTTCTGTGATTTCTATAAGAATGACATCCATTCCTACAGAGATCTGCCTAAGGTATACAATCAGTGGTGTTCCGTGGTACGTTGGGAGAAGGAGACCAGACCTTTCCTGCGTTCCAGAGAGTTCCTGTGGCAGGAAGGACATACCGCACATGCTACCGCAGAAGAATCTCAGGAGAGAACTCTGCAGATGCTGAATGTATATGCTAAGTTCCTGGAGGAGGTTCTGGCTATCCCCGCGATCAAGGGACAGAAGACCGAGAAGGAGAAATTCGCAGGTGCAGTTGCAACCTATACGGTAGAAGCACTGATGCATGATGGCAAGGCTCTGCAGTCCGGCACCAGCCATAATTTCGGTGACGGATTCGCCAAGGCTTTCGGCATCCAGTTCGCAGACAAGGACAATACTTTAAAATATGTACATCAGACCTCCTGGGGTATGACCACCCGTCTGATTGGTGCACTGATCATGGTACACGGTGATAACGAAGGTCTGGTGATTCCTCCCCGTGTAGCACCCATCCAGATCTGCATTGTACCCGTTATGCAGAAAAAGGAAGGCGTTCTCGACAAGGCGTATGAGCTGAGAGACCGTCTGGCAAAGAATTTCCGTGTTAAGGTAGATGACAGCGACAAGACCCCCGGCTTCAAGTTCGCAGAGGCTGAGATGAGAGGTTATCCGATTCGTGTGGAGATTGGGCCTAAGGATATCGAGGCAGGCAAGTGTGTGATCTGCCGCCGTGATACCAGAGAGAAGACCGAGGTAGCTCTGGAGGATCTGGAGACCAAGGCAGCCGAGATCCTGGAGACCATGCAGAAGGAAATGCTGGAGAGAGCAAGAGCACATCGTGACAGCCATACTTATGTGGCACATAACATGGAAGAGTTCGAGCAGATCTTCAACGAAAAGTCCGGATTCGTCAAGGCTATGTGGTGCGGATGTCAGGAATGTGAAGACAAGATCAAGGAAAAGCTTGCTGTTACCAGCCGCTGCATGCCTTTTGAACAGGAACAGATCGCAGATACCTGCGTATGTTGTGGAAAACCTGCGAAAAAGATGGTATACTGGGGAAGAGCATACTAAGATAATATGTAACTATTCAGAGCTATGTAAATATCGTCAAATATTCGTCGAATGCTGGCATTCGTAAGAATATTTTATGATATTTATAGGGCGAAGTAACCACATGAGCAAAAAAGAAGCTCCATAGGAGCGTTTTGCGAATGGGGTTCTGAATAGTTATGAAAATATTAATAAGGCAGATGAAGACGCAGGCCGGTAGTATTGCTACATGGTCTGCGCCTTATTTTTCAATGATAATGCTCGGAAATGAGGAAAAAGATGATCTATAATACATTTGAACTGCATCAGGAGGGTTCCCTGCCGGGAGCACATTTAGTTACCTATATTCAGGAGTATTCGGAGGCAATGGCCATTAACGACAGACCTCTGATCCTGTTGTGCCCGGGAGGCGGCTATACAAGAACCTCCGACAGAGAGGCGGAGCCCATGGCACTGAAATTCCTGGCGATGGGATATCATGCGGCAGTGCTGCGCTATTCCTGCGCCCCTGCGGAATATCCTACTTCCTTAAAGGAACTGGCTTACAGCATCAAGTTCCTGCGGGAGCACGCGAAAGAGTGGCATATCGATCCCCACAAGATCGTAGTGGAAGGCTGTTCTGCGGGAGGACACCTGGCAGCCAGCCTTGGGGTGTTCTGGGATGAAGATTTTCTGGCAGAGAGCCAGGGACTTTCCGCGTCCGAGCATGAGCTGTTGCGTCCGGACGGACTGCTGTTATGCTATCCGGTCATCACTTCCGGAGAGTTTGCCCACAGAGGATCTTTTGAGAATCTGTTGGGCAGCAGACAGGAGGAGCTGGGAGAGAAGCTGTCCCTGGAGAAACAGGTAACAAATAAAGTGCCGAAGACCTTCATCTGGCATACCTTTGCGGATCAGTCGGTACCGGTGGAGAATTCCCTGCTGTTCGTCAGCGCTCTCCGCAGAGCCGGAGTGCCCACGGAATTCCATATGTATGAAAAGGGAGCGCACGGGCTGGCACTGGCGAATAAGCTGACAGAGACCAACGATGGCAGAGCGGTACAGGAGGAATGCGCATCCTGGATCCGGCTGGCGCATACCTGGCTGGAGAGCCTTTTTGCAGGAGATGTGGAAGACGGACTGCACGCACAGGGCAGAGAATGGTAAGAATAGCAATAAGAGAAAATGAAAACGCAAGGAGCAGTCATGGAACAGGCAGATACGATCGTTCAGATCCCTCACTTCTACGGAAGCTTGAAGGGAATGCAGAAGAAATTCGGTAACTATGCAAGACAGGATGCTTTCACCGGATCCACCAGAGAGGAATGGGAAAGTTGGAAAGAGACTTCCAGAGAGACTTTGAAAGAGCTTCTGGGATGGAAATATATGGAGACCTGTGATCTGGCCCCCCGCGTGGAAGAAGTCGTGGAGCTGGAGAACGGCATTCGTCGGGAAAAAGTGATCCTTCAGGTAGAGCCGGAAGTGTATATGCCTATGTATATACTGATCCCGCCGAAGCAGAACGAAGGGAAGCAGAAATGCTTTCTTGCCCTTCCGGGGCATCAGGGCGCAGGTAAATTCAGCGTGGCAGGCCGTGATGATATTCCCGCGGTAAAACGGATGATCGAATTCTACCATTATGATTACGGTATGCAGCTGGCGAAGCGTGGTTATGTGGCAATCTGTCCGGACTGCAGAGGCTTCGGAGAGCGCAGGGATGAGGCATTGCAGAAAGGAACGGATGAGAAATCCTTCCTGACCAGTACCTGTTTTCATCTGGCACATATGGCGGAGCCTTTGGGAGAGACCGTGGCAGGTATGTGTACCTGGGATGCTTCCCGGCTGATCGATTATGTCTACGAACGGGGCGAATGGGATACTGAGGACTTGGGAGTCATGGGATTTTCCGGCGGTGGTATGCAGACGCTGTGGGTCTCTGCTTTGGATGACCGTGTGAAAAAATGTATCATCAGCGGATATCTCTATGGATATCGTGACGCGTTGTTATTGCTCAACGGAAATTGCAGCTGTAATTATGTTCCCCATCTGTGGGAACACTTTGATATGGGAGATATTGCATCGCTCATTGCTCCGAGACCGCTGGCGGTCCAGTCCTGCCGGGATGACCATCTGAACGGTCCCAGAGGACTGGTGAATGTAACGGAGCAGCTAGATATTGTGCGGGAGGCTTACAGCCTGTACGGAAAAGAGGAATACCCGATCCACGATGTCAGAGAGGGAGACCACTGCTGGCATGAAGAGGTATTGGATATCGCACTGCCAAGACTGTAAGACATTTATAACCCCTGTTAATAGTTACAAAATATGGAGGAACGTATGGAATATATCGTTCTGGATCTGGAATGGAATCAGAGTAACACCGATAAAGAGGATGCTGTGGAGAAGCTGCCTTTTGAAATCATAGAGATCGGTGCCATCAAACTGAATAATGAACGTGTTATGGTCAGTGAATTCAACGAACTGGTCAAACCGCAGGTCTACCATGAGATGCACAAGATCACCAGCAAACTGATCCATATTCAGATGCAGGAGCTGGAGCGTGGACGGCCTTTCCCGGAGGTCGGAGGAGATTTTGTCAGATGGTGCGGACAGGAGGAGTATCTGTTCTGTACCTGGGGCACGCTGGATCTGACGGAGTTACAGCGGAATATGGCATATTATGAGATGCCGCTTCTGGCACCGGGACCGCTGCCCTATCTGGATGTGCAGAAGCTGTTCGCCATTGCCTATGAGGAGCGCAAGATCCGCAGAAATCTGGAATATGCCATTGATTTTCTGCATATTGAGAAGGATATTCCCTTCCACCGGGCGTTCAGTGATGCCTACTATACGGCAAAGATCCTGATCCGGATACTGGAGGAGCACCCGGAGGTAGTGGTGAACCTGTCCTACGATACCTTCTGTCCTCCGAAGGACCGTAGGGACGAGGTGAAAGCGCAGTTTGATACCTATGTAAAATATATTTCCAGGGAATTCAAGGACAAGACAGAAGCTTTCGCAGATAAGGAAGTCGTGTCCAGCAAATGTTATCTCTGCCATCGTAACCTTCGCAAGAAGATCAAATGGTTCAGCGCTAACGGCAGGCATTATTACTGCGTGGCTTATTGCGAGAAGCACGGCTATCTCAAGGGCAAGATCCGGGTACGCAAGGCATATGATGGCGGCGTATATATCGTCAAGACCACGAAGCTGATTCCTAAGGAAGAGGCAGAAGCTATTGCGGCCCGCAGAGATCACGCCAGAGAAGTGCGCAAGAGACATAAGCACAGCAAGGCGGGAAATACCGGGGAATAGGGACAGAATATGCAAATTACATTTTAGAGGGAGGATGGCAGCGGCTACGAGGCAAGATTTACGACCTGCGGAATCTGTACCCTTATGAAGGAACTGGGACTTACTGAGCTGATCCCTGCCATGAGCCAGTTTGACTACACCATGAGCGAGGCGGGCGGTGTCACCAATTTTGTCAGGGAATACACCCTGGCTTCCGGCGGATCTTATTGCGACTGCGGGTATAAGAAAAAGTTTAAGTAATTTGAAATAATCATTGTATTTTTACAACATATAGAATATACTAAAAATAACAGAACCCAACACGCCTCTCAACGATGCGGACCACGTTGGGTCTTTTAATTTTAAGGGGGAAAATATATGGGGGAACTAAAGCAACATCCATTACCGATGACAATAGACGAACAAATAGAAAACTTGAAATCACTTGGCTTAATTATTGAGAACGAGGAATATGCCAAGAAGATATTAAATGACATATCCTATTTCCGATTAATTAAGGCGTATAGTTTAGGATTTAAACCTAAAAATGGGAAATATGAAGAAGGCGTAACATTTGAGCAGATTGTAGAGTTATATCTGTTCAATGCTAATTTCAGACAAGTGACATTTGCTGAGATAGAAAAAATAGAAGTAAATGTCAGATGCAGAATTGCAAATTATTTTGCGGAAGTTTATGGAGTTCTTGGATATATGGAACCCCAAAATTTTGTGGACGAAGAATATCATCGGGCATTTATGGCTGATATCGAAGAGGAGGTTCGGAGAAACTCAAAGGCGCCGTTTGTGAGAAATTTCAAAACTAATTATGCAGGTGGAAATTTGCCTATATATGCATTGGTGGAGGTATTTAGTTTTGGCACTCTTTCAAAATTTTACAAAAACATGAAAAATGCTGACAAAAAGGCAGTTGCCAAGAGTTTTGGAATTGGATATACATATCTGGAAAGTTGGTTGGAGAGCATTTCTTATGTTCGCAATGTTTGTGCGCATTATGGGAGGTTGTATAATGCAAAACTTTCAAAGACACCTATTCTTTACAAAGAATATACACAAGCCGGTATAGGAAACAATAGAATGTTTGGTGTATTATTGTGTATGAAACAGATTTTAAAGAATGACAAGCATTGGAATCTTTATGTAGATCAAATAGAATTGCTAATAGATAAATATGAAAAAGTAGATGTGAAAACGATGGGTTTTCCGGATGACTGGAAGAAATTGTTGGAACAGAAATAGGTGTAATAGAAGAGTATACAATGGAAAACACAGTAGATACCGGGATTCTACTTCCGGGAGGTGTACTTATTTCTGAAAAGAGAATAGTATGATCTCAGACACAGGAGGTAAGCACATGGATCTCGTCAAGATAGGAAAATATATTGCAGGCAAAAGAAAAGACTTAGGTATGACGCAGAAGCAGCTCGCCGAAAAACTGGGTATGAGTGACAAATCCGTATCCAAGTGGGAGCGGGGAGTTTCCCATAGTTAAAGATACCACACCAAATATGATGAACCCACGCTTATACACTACCAGTTATAATAAGCCGTAAGGACAGCAATTTGACACTGCTGTCCTTTCTTTTATAAAATTGCAGTACACAGAAAAAAGCTGTAAAATGAAAAATATATTTGTCCTTGTAACAATTCTCGGACATTTGCCTGTTATACTATCTGCAAAAAGAAAAGGAAGTGACAATATGAAGCAGATTTTAATTGTCGAAGACGATAATCTTTTGAATAAAACGCTTACTTATAATTTGGAACTGGACGGTTACACAATAACTTCTGTTCTGAATGCAAGGACAGCCGCTGAATCATTAAAAACAAACATTTTTGATTTGGTATTGCTGGATATAAATTTACCAGACGGAAATGGTTATGACCTATGCCGTCTTATCAAGCCAGAGCATCCTGATACAGTAGTTATATTTCTAACTGCCAACGATCAGGAAAGCGATCAGATACGAGGATATGAAGCTGGTGCAGTGGATTATATCACGAAACCTTTTTCGATTAGTGCTTTGCAGCGAAAGATCAAAGCCATGTTCGCTATGTTGGAACATCACAAACCAGCTAAGGATATTTACGAGGATGGTAGCCTGTTTCTGGATTTTTCGGAACAACTTGCAAGTTTGAACGGGAAACCATTAGCGCTTTCTGCGATGGAATATAAAATGCTGAACCTATTTCTTAAAAATCCGAAGCAGGTACTTACCCGCCAACAACTTTTGGAAAGACTGTGGGACATTGATGAAAAATATGTAGATGAACATACCCTTACTACTTCTATCAGCCGCATTCGCAGTAAGATTGAAGCGGATGGCGACACATATATCAAAACGGTTTACGGTATGGGTTATCAATGGACAGGAGGCGAAAAGAAATGAAACTGAATAACCTTTCTGCTAAGAAAATTTGTAGACTGATTAGTACTGGCATGGTTTTCTCTATGCTGGTAATTACTGGTATTTTCGGCGGTATAATGCAGGATACACGAATTTTCATAGCGGGTGGAACATTGACACTCTGTGCATTTTTCTGGATTTGGCTATTGGTGCTGTTTTTTGGAAAACGCCTTTCTCATTTTACTTCTAATTTGTGCCGGACGCTGGACAACATGATTGATGGAAACGAGGAATTACAAAAGTCAAATGATAGTGAAACTCTTTTTGCCCGTATCAACCACCGCTTAATCCGGTTGTATGAGATTATGCAGAAAAACCGACACAAGGTAGACATGGAACGACAGGAGCTTCAAATGCTGATTTCTGATATTTCGCATCAAGTCAAAACGCCTGTCAGCAATTTGCAAATGGTAACGGACACACTTTTAACAAAGCCTGTTTCAGAAGAAGAACGGATGGACTTTTTGCAAGGCATACGCAGTCAGACTGATAAACTGGATTTTCTGTTCCAAGCACTGGTTAAAACATCCCGGTTAGAAACCGGAGCAATACGATTAGAAAAGAAAGACAGCAGCTTATTCCATACGCTTGCACAAGCTATGAGCAGTATTGTATATGCCGCAGAGAAAAAAGAAATTGCTGTATCCGTGGATTGCCCGGAAAATTTGATAATCTCCCATGACAGCAAGTGGACAAGCGAAGCCCTTTTCAATCTGCTGGACAATGCAGTAAAATACACTCCGTCAGGTGGAAAGATTTCTGTATCAGTGGTTCAGTGGGAAATGTACGTAGAGGTCAAAGTGACCGACACCGGCAGGGGCATTTCAGAAAGCAATCAGGCTGCCATCTTTCGGCGCTTCTATCGTGAGGAAGAAGTACACGATCAACAGGGTGTGGGAATAGGTTTGTATTTGGCTCGTGAGATTGTAACAAGGCAAGGGGGCTATATCAAGGTCGTTTCAGAGCTGGGGCAAGGCTCAGAATTTTCTATTATGCTTCCTGTAAGGTAAGATACAGCCACTTTTTTTGAAATGTCCGAGCGTTGTAACATTTCATCTCGATTTTCGATAAAAATTTTTCCTACCTCGGACATTTGTGTAACATTTGTGGTTTACAATGACTTCATCAACAGGTAGAAAGCCTTGAAAGGAGCATTTGAATATGAGCATTTTACAAACAATCGACTTAAAGAAGTATTACGGCACAGAACCAAACATCACTCGTGCCCTTGATGGTGTAAATTTTACTGTGGAACAGGGAGAATTTGTTGCCGTAGTTGGAACTTCCGGCAGCGGCAAGTCTACGTTACTCCACATGATGGGAGGACTTGATACCCCCACTTCCGGCAGCGTGATTGTACGGGGGGAAGAACTTGCGAAAAAGAATGATGATGAATTGACAATTTTCCGCCGTCGTAACATAGGGTTTATTTTCCAAAACTACAATCTGGTTCCGATTTTGAATGTATATGAAAACATCGCCCTGCCTGTGGAATTGGATGGTGATACCGTAGATAAGAAATTTATGGACGAAGTTGTGTATATGCTGGCTTTAGAAGATAAGCTGGAAAATATGCCAAACAATCTTTCAGGCGGTCAACAGCAGCGTGTAGCGATTGCACGAGCTTTAATTACAAAGCCGGCGATTGTCCTTGCTGACGAACCGACTGGAAATCTCGACAGCAAGACCAGTGCAGATGTGTTAGGACTTTTGAAACGTACCAGCGGAGAATTTAATCAGACCATTGTAATGATTACTCACAATAACGAGATTGCCCAGCTCGCAGACCGCATTGTGCGGATTGAGGATGGCAAAATTGTAGGTTAAAGGAGGTGGGAATTATGAATTATCCTTTTGAAAATGATACAGAGAGAATAGAGAAAAGGATTGCTGAAAAGAGTGTATTCTCTGAAAAGAATAGGACATTTCTAATCAGAGTTATCATCTTGATTGCGGCATTTCTGTTGAGCTTTTCTGGTATTCTTTTGTGCAATGCAACGCTTAGTACGCAGCAGATCGCCCATGTAAATAATACAACTGAAGCAGTAGGAACTGTTTTAGGAATTGTTATTGTACTTCTTTGTACGGCAGGGCTGGCTGTCAAAAATATTCTTTATGTATCTGTACTGCAACGAGTACATGAATTTGCACAATTACGGGCAATCGGCGCAACATACCAGCAAATTAAATCAGTGGTCAAGAAAGAACGTGACAAAATAGCAAAACCTTGCATTGTGTTGGGAACAGTCATCGGTTTTCTGGTAAACATAGTTTTACCACTTCATTTTTACTGGATACCAAGCATTGTATGTGCGGTAATCTCCGGCATATTTATTTGGATTATCACAGCTTTGGCTTTTCAAGCACCAGCGAAAATGGCTGCATCTACATCACCAATAGAAGCACAACATACACAGGCAACAAACTATTTTAGAAGTGTTGGGGCAAAGCGTAAACTTACGCCTATAAGAATCGGGTGGATGTATTGTAGAGCCAATAGAAAGAAAGCTGCCTATACATTTTTATCTCTCATTATGAGTGGGATTTTAATGTTCGGTGTTTTTTCAATATTGAATGCGATAAATCCCGAAAGACTTGCGTCACAACCTTACCAGGGAAATAGTGATGTATTTGTACTACTAAATTCAACGGCTGATGAAGAATCCACCTATGATTTAATGAAATCTACACCATTTACAGAAGAAAAAAAGCAAAAATTGTATAACATTTCAGGTGTAAAAGATGTTTATGAATTGTATATGCTGGACGGCATTCTGACAAATTCAGAGGGGGAAAAATTTGAACTGTCCATTGAAAATGCTGTAAATCCAGAAACATTTAAAAATGAAATTGTTGAGGGTATGCAACCAAGTCATGAATTACAGAATGGAGCAATTCCTGTTGCTATCAATAGACAGTCTCCTTATTATCAGAAACTGAATATGCAGCTTCAAGTTGGAGATTATCTGCCGTATATCATAGATACAGGATATGGTCAAAAAGAAGTGGAGTTAGTTGTAAGCGGATTTGTAGAAAACAGCGATACTGGGCTTGTTATTTATACAAGTGGTGAAAATATGAAATCACTGTCAGAAATGAATTGTACGCTTGCATGGTATATTTGTTTGGATGATAACGGAAAAGACGTAGCAACAGAGATAATCAAAGAAATTTTTATAGATGACGACAGAGTTGATGTGTCTGTTTTGGCTGATGATGTTATGGCATTGGAAGATTACTTCCATAATGCGAAAGTCATCATTACAGTTTTGGTGGTGCTTATTAGTCTGTTTTCATTTATAAATATGCTGAATACCAGCATTACAAATGCCATTGCCAGAAGACACGACTATGCACTACTGGAAGCTACAGGTATGACAAAATTGCAGTTGCGAAAAGTACAGCAGTCGGAAAGTTTCATCTATCTGGTTGGAAGTTTTATAGGAAGCTGCATTTTAGGCATACCAATCGGATTGCTGCTTTGTACCCAAATATCAAAAATTCCCGGACTTTCATACTTTGAATATCACTTCCCAGTTCTTTTTGTGCTTTTATACTTTGCTGCGGTTGTGATGGTCTATCATGTAGTATCAGTATATCAAAAGAAATCTTTGCAACAGCACTCAATTATAGAGCGCATTAGAACGATAGGCTAAGTTTTAATAATCCGTCAGCTCCACAATTACATTACTCTGCTGATACAGCCAGTCCGTAAATTCTTTCGGGCTGGCTGTTCCTGTTTTTACAGCCTT
>ERZ791887.341-NODE-341-length-50543-cov-5.694145_pt1 | contig 50543 bp, 40 predicted proteins | sample MGYA00510157_ERZ791887 | MGnify/ENA primary metagenome ERZ791887 (study PRJEB30046, sample SAMN00792112) | human gut metagenome | study: EMG produced TPA metagenomics assembly of the A metagenome-wide association study of gut microbiota in type 2... | reverse complement strand
GGAGCTGCTGAGCGAATGCGAAGCTGAGGGGGTGCGGTTGGATGAATGAAGCAACGTCCAACATAATGCCATTCAACGCACGACACCCCCTCAGTCAGCCCATTCGGGCTGCCAGCTCCCCCAAAGGGGGCGCCGGGAGGCGCTTCGCGCCATAGGAATCTGAAAAACAGCATAGCAAAAGGAGCTGCCTCGTAATGAGACAGCCCCTCCATTTATTCTTTTATTCCTTGGGGATAATCACCGCAGCGGCAAAGTAGGCAAGCATTCCGCTGCCGCCGAAGCAGCTGAGGATGACAAAGCCCAGGCGCACCAGGGTGGGGTCGATGTTAAAGTATTTGCCGATGCCGGCGCACACGCCGCAGAGCATCTTGCCTTCCTCCACACGGGTCAGACGTTTTTCCATAATAGTTCCTCCCTATTAAATACAAAATGAGTTCTCACAGATATTCCGGGTTTTGCGCATCATCGGGTTCGGCTGCCTTCGGCGCTTCCGTCTGGGGCGGCTCCTGCTGCGCCTCTTGATGGGACTCCGGTTGGGATTCCGCCTGGGGCGGTTCCGGCTTCTTGTCGCTGCGCTGCATGGCATCCTGAAAATCCTTGCTCAGGCTGTCCATGCGGCTGCTGAATACCTTCCCGGCGGCGGTGATATTCTTCTTCACCGTGTCGGTGATGGAGGCCAGGTCATAATCGGCGGCGAACTTCCCGGCGGCCTGCTGCAATTCCTCACTGCCCTCGGTGACGGTGTTCACAATTTCCTTGCCGAATTTTTTGGCGGCATCCAGCAGGGGAGAGTCGGGGGATTTGCTCTCCCGCTCCTTCACCCGGCGGTAGAAGGTGTTGGGTTTCAGATTCAGCTCTGCCATGGCCTGACGGGCGGTAATTTCGCCGCTTTTCCACCGCTCCAGAATCTCGTCAAACAGTTCTTCGTCAATTTCAATGGGCTTGCGCCCCTTGGGGGCTGCCTCCTCGGGGGCTGCTTCCCCGTCCAGCGCCAGCGCCGCCCGCAGCAGCGCCACGGCGGTCTGCCCTTCGGGGGTGCCGGTGTCCAGCCCCTCCTCCACGCTGCGGAAGCGGATGCCCCGCTGCTTCAAATCGTCCAGCAGTTCCAGCAGTGCTGCCGAACTGTCGGCCACACCGGAGAGGGACGTAACCGCCAGGCAATCCCCGGCTTGCAGTTCCCCAAGGAGCTGATGCAGCCCGCTCCGCTGCACCTCGCTGCTTTCGTTGGGACTGCCCTGATAGACATAATTCATAATCCATGCTCCTTTCTGGTTGGTAAAACTACTATAGCACAGCAATTTTTATGTGTCAATATATTTTTGACACATTGACACACTTTTACGCCCCCGGAGCTGTAAACCTTTTGTGAACAACAATCCCCCGGCAGAACTTCTGCCGGGGGATATGCCAGTTTATGAGGGATGATGCAAGGCGCGTGCCTTACTTGGCGGCAATGGCATCGGCTGCCAGCTTGCCGGAGGTGATGGCCCAGGCGTTGTTGGCACCGGAGGGGGAGTCGTCGCCCATGACCTGACCGCAGGTCTCACCGGCGGCGTACAGGCCGGAAATGGCGTTTCCGTCCTGGTTCATCACCTGCATATTGGTGTTGACCACCAGGCCGCCCATGGTGGTGGCGAAGCGGGGCTTCTGCTCAATCAGATAGTAGGGGCCTGCGCCAATCTTCATGGTCAGATAGCTGGCATTTCTGCCAAAGTCTGCATCCTCGCCCTTTTCCACAAAGGAATTGTACTTCTCCACGGTGGCAGCCAGATTCTCGGCATTCACCCCGGCGGCGGCAGCGGCCTCCTCCAACGTCTCGCCGTGGGCAAAGACGGGGGTGGTGGTGCCGTTGGCAGCCAGATACTTTTCAATGTCGCCTTCGGAGATTCCGGCGGGAGCCAGCTTGGTCTTCCAGACCTCAAAGGTCTCGGAGTCCAGCAGCAGGTACAGCATACCGCCGGGCTGCTGCAATTCTTCTTCCAGGATGGTGCGGTTGCTGGCCTTCTCGTTGACCACCCGGTTGCCGTCGGCGTTGACCAGAATGGCGCTCATGGTCCAGCCCACGATGTTGCCTGCAATGGTGGATTTGGCAATGCCGGTATCCACCTCGATGCCGTTGGGATAGCGCTTGCCATACTCCATGTTGGCGGTCTGGGCATTCACGGCATCGGCCATGCGGATGCCGTCACCGGTGGAGGTGGAGGGGCCGTAGTAGAGTGCGGACTTCATTTCATCGGTGAGCATATCCTTGTTGTTGCCGTAGCCGCCGGTGGCCAGTACCACATTGGCAGCATGGACGGTGTATTCCTTGGTGCCGTCGGTGGAAACCGCCTTCACGCCCACCACAGCGCCGTCCTCCACCAGCAGGGACTCCACCTTGGTGCTCAGATACACGGTTGCGCCGCTGCGCTCCACCGCCTTGCGCATTCTCTCGGCAAAGCCCGCGCCGCCGCCGGTGTAGGCCAGCTCACGGTTGTGGCTGTACTCACCCAGCTGATGCAGACCCGGCTCAAATTCGATGCCGCAGGAGGCAACCAGCCAGTCGGTGGCAGCGCCCACATTTTCGGCAAACAGGGTCAGGATTTCTTCGTTGTTCTTGCCAGCGCCGTTGGCCTCGAAATCAGCGACCATGGACTCGACGCTGTCGTCCTCCACGCCATTGTCCGCCTGGAGCTGGGAACCCATAATCACCTGGTTGCCGCCGGAAACGGAGATGGCACCGCCCAGGAAGGAGGCCTTCTCAAACAGAATGACCTGCTGCCCCAGCTCTGCCAGACGGACTGCGGCGCTCATACCGGCACCGCCGCCGCCCACCACCACCACATCGGTGGTCAGTTCTTCCTCAACGTGTTCACCGGATGCAATCTGGACGCTTTTCAGGGCTTCCACGTCGCCGCCTGCCTGCTTGACAGCGTCGGCTACCGCGTCCACAATACCGTTGCTGGTATAGGTTGCGCCGGAAACGGCATCCACACCCAGGCTCTGGGTTTCCACAATCTGCGTGGGGATGTTGGCAATGGCCGCGTCACTCAGGCTGGGAGTTTCGGAATGAGAGACAACGGTAATGCGCTCAATTTTTTCTGCGGAGAAGATGACCTCTACCGTGATGTCACCGTTTTTGCCCGCACCGACACCGGTGTAGGTGCCGGGGGTGTAGGTTCCGGCTTGGGTGGCTTGTGCAGGAGCCGCACCGTAGGCAGCCATGCACAGAACCATTGCAAGCACGAGAATCAGGGATAAATACTTTTTCATGGTTTTCTCTCCTTTTTATTATGATAACACGCTCATGATATACTTGATTTTTCCATCTTTCAAGATTATACTGCGCATAGAACCATAGCCATTGGCTATCAATGTATCCGGGAGGGAATTTGCATGAACACGAAACAGCTGGAATATTTTTTGGAGCTGGCTCAAGTGCTGAATTACCGGCGAGCCTCGGAGCGGCTGGGAATCACGCAGCCCACGCTTTCCAAGGCCATTGGGCATCTGGAACGTGACCTGGGGTTTCCGTTGTTTGCAAAAAGCGGACGCAGCATCTGTTTAACCGCACAGGGAAAGCTGTTTATTCCCTATGCCCAGGAGGGGCTGCATCACTTGGAGCAGGGCATCCGTGCCGCCATGCAGCGGGAGACGCTGCATCTGGGGTGCATAGCTGCTGTTGAAAGCGACCTGCTGCCAGCATTTGTGCGGCTGTATCAGCAGCGGAATCCCGGCAGCCTGGTGCAAATTCGCCGTGCCGTCTCCAACGACTTGCAGGATATGCTGGAAAATGACCAACTGGATCTGATTCTCTGCTCCCCCTCGGCGCGGTATTCCGACATCTCCTATTTCCCACTGTTCGAGCAGCCCCTGGTGGTGTGTATGCACCCGTCCCACCCGCTGGCCGGACGGACAGTGCTGTATCCAGAGGATTTGCTGCAACAAACCTTTGTCATCCACACCCGCAACGGCTATTTTTACCGGCTATACGCCTCCATTTTCCATGACCTTAACTGCTCCTTAAAAATCGCTGCCGAGGCGGATGAGGATGGGGCGCTGCTGTCGCTGGTGCGAAACAACATCGGCATCTGCATTGTGGCGCAGACCCCAGCACTGGACACCCCCGACCTGCGTGTGGTTCCTCTGCGGCAGGATAAGGTTCACCGCATTGTGGCACTGGGCTGTAAGCGCAGCCGCATGGTAGAGCTGGATGCCGCCGCGCTGGCACAGCAGCTACAGCTTGCCGGCAAACCGATTTTCTTCCAATAAACCGGGCACGCAGCACCATAAAAAACGCCCGTGGCTTGCGCCACGGGCATCTTCCTTACTTTGCGTATTCCACAGCCTTGGTTTCCCGAATCACATTGACCTTAATCTGACCGGGGTATTCCAGCTCGGCTTCGATCTTCTTTGCCACATCCCGTGCCAGCAGAATCATGTTGTCCTCGCTGACTTCCTCGGGCTTGACCATAATCCGCACCTCACGGCCGGCCTGGATTGCATATGCCTTCTCTACGCCGGGATAGGAGCCGGTCAGCTCCTCCAGCTTCTGCAAGCGGCGGATGTAGTTCTCCACGTTTTCACGGCGTGCGCCGGGACGAGCGGCAGAGATGGCATCGGCGGCCTGCACCAGCACGGCAATCACGGTCTTAGGCTCCACGTCGCCGTGGTGCGCCTCGATGGCGTTGACAATCACCGGGTTCTCCTTGAACTTCCGTGCCAGGTCAGCACCCAGCTGCACATGGCTGCCCTCCACCTCATGGTCGATGGACTTGCCCAGGTCATGCAGCAGACCTGCCCGCTTTGCCATTGCCACATCCACGCCCAGCTCTGCGGCCATCAGGCCGGCAATGTGGGCAACCTCAATGGAGTGGTTCAGCACATTCTGTCCATAGGAGGTACGGTACTTCTGGCGACCCAGAATCTTGATGAGTTCAGGATTCAGGTTATGAACGCCGGTCTCGTAGCAGGCGCGCTCGCCCTCCTCGCGGATGGTGCGGTCAACCTCTTTGCGAGCCTTTTCCACCATGTCCTCAATGCGGGTGGGATGAATACGGCCATCCACAATCAGCTTTTCCAGAGCCAACCGGGCAACCTCCCGGCGCACCGGGTCAAAGGAGCTGACGGTAATGGCTTCGGGAGTATCGTCGATGATAAGGTCAACACCGGTAATGGTTTCCAGGGTGCGAATGTTGCGGCCTTCCCGACCGATGATTCTGCCCTTCATCTCATCGTTGGGCAGCGTCACCACGGAAACGGTGGTCTCGGCGGCGTGGTCGGCAGCGCAGCGCTGGATGGCGGTTGCGATGATTTCCCGACCCTTTTCCTCGGCCTCGTCCTTGAGCTGCTGCTCGATTTCCTTAATCTTCTGGGCAGCGTCATGGCGCACGTCCTGCTCGATGGAGTCCAGCAAAAACTGCTTCGCCTGCTCTTGGGTCAGGCCGGAGATTTTCTCCAGGGTTTCCATCTGCTGGTCGCGGATTTCGTCGGCCTGTGCCTGGGTCTGCTGAACGTTTGCCAGACGGCGGTTCAGCTCGTCCTCTTTGCGTTCAAAGGCTTCGGTCTTCTTGTCCAGGGTAGATTCCTTCTGTTCCAGACGGCGCTCCTGCTTGGTCAGCTCCGCCCGGCGCTCTTTGACTTCCTTGTCGTGTTCTGCTCGAGATTTATGAATTTCATCCTTGGCTTCCAGCAGCATTTCCTTCTTCCGGTTTTCGCCGGTGCGGATGGCCTCGTTGACAAGCCGTGTTGCCTCCTCCTCAGCGGAGCCGATGGCACGCTCGGCAACCCGCTTGCGGTACAGCACACCGCCGCCAAAGCCCGCAGCAATGCCCAGGATGGTTGTAATGATACCAATAATCCAACCCATAATTCTTGCAGCACACCTCCTTCCTAAAAATTGCGACCGGGGGTGTGCGTTTGTCCCCATGTGAAATTGTTGAGAAAAGCCCAAAATTGGGAGAAATCATAACAAAAACGCCATGCGGCGATAAACGCAGATACCCGGCCAAAATGCCGGTAATGCAAAATGAAATATGCCCTGTCCGAAATTGGCAGTCCCGGGGACATACACCATACCACGGTTATTTTACTTGCAACGGGGCACATTGTCAAGGACTTTTTCATCATATTTGACAAACAAGCGGGACGCTAGTTGACAAAAATTTTTATAAATGATAGAATGGAAGCGTTTCAATTGAAAGTTGAAAATGGAAAGTGGAAAGTTAGGGCGGAGAGATGGTATCTGAAAAGGCATTTTGTTTTGCGGTACGGATTGTAAAGCTGTGCCAGCATTTGCAAAATGCGAAACATGAATATGTCCTTTCCAAGCAGCTGCTGCGGAGCGGAACCAGTATTGGCGCTAATATCAGCGAAGCGCAGCAGGGCCAAAGCAGGGCGGACTTCGTGTCGAAAATGTCCATTGCATTGAAAGAAACGTCCGAAACAAAGTATTGGCTTCGGCTGCTCCATGCGACAGACTATCTCACGGAAATAGAATACCTCTCTATCAGCAGTGACTGCATCGAGATTGAAAAAATGCTGACAAGCATTGTTCGGTCTGCGAAGCAGTAACTTCCAATTGAAAGTTGAAAATGGAAAGTGGAAAGTTGGGGCGGAGCGCCCTTCGCATTGAAAGAAACGGCTGAAACAAAGTATTGGCTATCCCCAAAATGCTGACAAGCATCGTTCGGTCTGCAAAGCAGTAACTTTCAATTTTCAACTTTACATTTTCAACTTCCTCATTTGCGGGCATGGTGGAATTGGTAGACTCGGTGGATTTAGGTTCCACTGCCAAAAGCGTGCAGGTTCGAGTCCTGTTGCCCGCACCATAACCGGACACCCGTTTTGATACAATGCGTATCAAAGCGGGTGTCCAGTTTCTTTTTGCAGAAGCCCCTGTTTGCAAGGACTTTTCCATCCCTTTTAACGAAAGCAGGCTCTACGGTAACCGCAAAATGGTCACCGTAGAGCCTTTTGCATTTTCTCCCACAACACCTTTTAACGAAGGGTCGAGGGGAAGTGCATTTTCGGCAAAAAGGGTGTACACATTTTAATTATTCCTCAAGAGCGCAAAAGAAAGGCCGCAAAACCCGTTCCCCCAAAAATGCGAACGACCTTGTATCTTATTCTCCGACCTTGACCTCCGTGCTGTTGTAGAACACGAAGGTAATCTCAGCACGATTTGTGCCGCCCATATATCTACGCCTTTTTCTATCAAGAAAGAATCGTCCGGCATCAACGAGAAAGTGCCTGCTGCGAACTTTCGTTACGCAGCAGGCTTGCAATTAAGATGAGCGTCGAAAAGCGTTTTACTGAACCGGCTTGGTTTGGGGAGCAGTGGGCATATTGTTGTAATACTTCTCCACACGCTCGTCTTCAATCTTGCCGGACCAGTTCAGGCCGAAGGCAAAGTCATAGGTATTGCCCATGGAATCCACATAGCACTCCATATCTCTGGGGACATCCTCCAGCTGCTTCTCAACGGCTTCCATACTGGCGGGCAGCTGGATGGGCAGCAGGGCGGATGGCTCCGTTTCACCGGCGGCAATGGCCACAAAAGCCTGGTTGTTCACATTGAAGCCGTACAGAATGGCATCCACATCTGCCTCGAACTCGCTCATGACCATGTGTGCCACCGGGGATTTTCCCTCGGTATTCATGGCAACCACGATCTTGGCGCTTTCCGGCATATTGTCAACGGTATACTGAATCATGGTCAGATCAGTGACGTTGTCAATGGAAGCGGTTTTGCCGTAGTAGGACTGATTCTCCTGCTCGTAATGCTTCTGCACACCGTAGGGAGTCTGGGTTTCCACTGCAATGGCGTTGCCAGCCACGGAAACCTTGTCCACATATTCCCCTTCAGCCACATATTCCCCATACTGCAGGGACAGGGGGATGTATTCTCCGGTGTACATATTGTAGCCGCCGGTGATGTGCCACTGGGTGGTGTTCTTGGGGGTTCTGGCGAAGACCAGCGCCATATCGCAGGCGGCCAGCTCCTCGGCAGAGGCGCGGATGATGTCGTCGTAGCACAGGGTGGGGTTGCCGTCCTGGTCCGCAGGCCCGGTGAGGGTTTCGCTGACGGCATCGGTAACCACGTTGAAATACTGGCTCAGATAGTCAATGTCAACGGGTAGATCGGCAGAAGAGAAGTTCTGACCCACAAAGCCCTCGGTAGCGGGGGTGAACACCAGGGGAACATACACGGTGGGCTTCTCATTAGAAGTGTTTTCGGAAATGGCATCGTCGTTTTTAAGCATGACGATGGTCTTTTCTTGCATCTTCAGCGCTTCCTCGTTCTTGGAGAAAACAGTAGCGACGCTGACCTTCAGCTCCAGGTAGGGATTCTCGAAGAGGCCCGCTTTGAACATATTCCGCAGAATCCGTCTGCCGGAATTCCGGACGGAGGCTTCGGCCTCTTCCCCCTCTTCCTCGATGAACAGGGCGATGCCTTCCCGGATCAGCGCCAGGTTGCTCTCGCCGCCGAACTGATCCACACCGGCGCTCAGGGCTTTCAGTACCCGCTCTGCGGGCTCCAGCTCTTCCACGCCATAGTTCTTTCCATCCAGTACCTGCCAGTCAGTGCAGACCACGCCATCATAGCCGTAGGAACGGAGCAGGCCAATCTTGTAGTCGCTGTAGGAGGTAGCAACCAGCTCGCCCAGAGACTCGTCATCGGTGTAGGCGATGGAATAGGAGGTCATGTAGGCAGCAATCTCTTCCGTGATGGAATCCAGATTCAATCCGGCATCGATGAAGGGAATCAGGTGCATCTCAAAGTTTTCACCGGGATAGATATTGAAGGCTCCCTGGGGGTCGTGGGCTTCCCGGCCGTCCTGGGCGGCACCGTCACCGGGGAAGTGCTTCATCATGCCCAAAACGCTGTCCTTGCCCCAGCCCAGATCGTTGCCTTCCTCGTCAAAGGTGGACTGCAAAGCGCTGGCAGCGGCATTGGCCATATCCCGGGACAGCGCGGGGTTTTCACCGAAGGAAGCGCTGTTTCTGCCCCAGCGGGGCTCGGAGTCCAGGTCAACCTGGGGCCCAAGGAGCTGGGCAATACCCAGAGCCCGAAATTCCTTGGCAATCTGGGTGTAGGCGATGGTGGCGTTCTCCGGGTCGAAGGTGGCAGACAGCGCCAGGTTGTCGGGATAATCGGACACGCCCTTGCCCCAGCCGCTGTTGCGAGGATCGGAACAGAACAGAATGGGAATACCGTGGTCGCTGCCCTCGGCATAGGCCTGAAGGGCGTTGGAGAGCTTTACCTGGTCTTTCACATTCGCACTGATGGAGGGAGCGCCCATGCCCCGAACAGCATCGTCAATTCCGGCCTTCTGCTTGTCATCCAGCTTGGAAGAAAGGTTGTCGGTATAGCCGCCGCTGTAGACCATCAGTCCGGCGATTTCGTCCAGGGTCATCTTGGAAACCAGATCCGCTGCCCGGGTGTTGGCATCCTCTCTCCAGTCCTCGTAAACATCCAGCTCGCCGTCCTGATCCAGATCCTTGAAGACCAGGCCATCTGTCTCCAGCAGCTTCACGCCGCTGTCCGGGCTGTAGCCCAGCTCCGGGACACCTGCGGCGATGACCCGTACCCAGTTGTCCACCTTCTCCTCGGTGTAAGCGGGAACCGCTTCACCCATGGCCATGGTCAGATTTCCCAGAACCATGGCGGCTGCCAGGACACCTGACAGCATTTTTTTCATACCCATGAATCGTTCCTCCTTTTTGTTCTTGGCATTTTTCCAATGCTGTATTCATTATAGAGTACCAGTCTGGGAAATCAATTGTCCGGGGATAACCCGCAGAATACCCGGAAGAAACATATACCTCCGGGGATAAACGTACTGTAATCCAACAAAAGGGGCTGTTTGTCCTTGACAAACAGCCCCCGAGTGGATTACATCATCTGAATATATTTTCGCTTCACTTCCTCCAGCTTGCTTCTGCCAATGGGCAGAAGCTGACCATTGCGCAGCTGCAGCTGGGAACCATTGATGCGCTGGATGAAGCTGTGGTTTACCAGATAGCCTTTGTGCACTCGGATGAAGCCCTGGTCGGCCAACAGCGCTTCCAGCCGATCCATGGTCATTTTCAGCTCCTCAGCCGCCTCCTGCCCCGCCAGGTGGAGCTGCTGATAATTCCGCTGCCCTTCGATGTATACAATCTCCTGGCAGTTGACCCGGATCAGCCCGTTTCTGGCAGTCAGCTCCACATAGTTCTGCTCCAAGAGCCGATAGGATTTCAGAAACAAATCCATGGCTGTAGAAATATCCGTCAAGAAATGGCTTTTCCGCACAAAGCACAGCGGCCCGGTCTGGAAGGCATCAAATACCCGGCCTTCGCATTCCGAAACATAGACAATTGGCAGCTCTGGCGCGATCTGCCGAATCTTCTTTCCCACGGTGATACCGTCCATTTTTGGCATATCGATGTCCAGCAGTACCAGCTGAATGTTCTTCTTGCTGCGAATTACATCTACCAGTGACTGCCCATCGGAAAAAACCTGCACCTGGGCAGAAAAGCCCCGCTGGTGCAGCGCCGATTTTACCGCACCTCCGATAACCCCGAGAATTTCCCGCTCATCGTCACAGGCAGCAATTTGAATGGGTTTCATTGGCCCCCTTCCATATTCATATCCAGCAGAACCTTTGCCACAAACCAGCCTTCTGTAATGGAATAGTCCACCATGCCGTTGTTCCGTTCCGCAATGCGGGAGATGATCCGCGTTCCGTAGCCATGAAGCCTCAGGTCTGCCTTGGTGGTCAGAATTCCACCCCCTGCATACCGGATGGATGTCAGCTTCGTGGGATTGCTACAGACAATGGACAAATAGTCCCGCCATGGAGTAATGCTGAGCCGGATGGTGTTGTCGCCGTTTTCCTGGCACGCTTCCACTGCATTATCCATCAGGTTGGAGATCAGCGCACACAGGTCATCCTCAGAAAAGGGTAACGACGGCGGAACGATGAGCTGGGTTTGCACCTCAATTCCGTTGTGACGGGCTTTACCGATCCACATATTCAGCAGCACATTGAGGGTGACATTGCCACAGTCCACCGTTTGCAGCTGGGTGGGGATGGTACCGGAGATGCGGTCACAGTAGCGCTCCAGCTCCTGGTAGTTCTTCTGGGACAGAAGGAGCTTGATGTAGGAATATTGATGTTTCAGTTCATGCCGAAGGCAACGCAAATCCTCCAACGTTGCAGCCGTCATAGAGGACATCTCCTTTTCATTCCGAAGCCGTTCCGTTTCATTCTGAAGCTGTAGCATCTCCTGCCGACTCTGGCACATATCATATATCACGTAAACCCCAATCATGGTAATGGCCAGGAGCATGGAAAAGGCAAGCACGATCAGCCCCAGCATCGAAACATTAGAGGTGCTCATCTGATACTCTTCAAATACCAGTAGCCCAAAAATCGAAACAGAACCAGCGAGCATCAGCAACACACCGCTGTTGGGAATGGCGTTTTCATAGTCTTTCAGGCTGAATCTGCGCAGATAGATTGCGTAAGGAATGATCAGGGCGAACATCAGCGTCTCTGTCGCTCCGGTGGGCAGAAGCCCAGGCTGCAGTGCACTGCAAAGATTTCCCGCCTGGCTGGAAAGAGAGGAGATGCACATAGCTCCGGAGGTCATGGAAAAGCTCAGCATCAGTTTGGCATTTTTGCTGCTCTGCGCACACATCATCAGATAAACCGAGGTGAGCAGGAGGAAGGACGGATAACGGAAAATAATAAAATAGCTGGGGGTAAAATATAGGCAGAGGAAACAGGACAAGAACAGGACAGCAAAAATAATTCCGAATTCCCTGAAAAACCGAAGAGCCTTCATCCTGTTTTTCGGAAAGCCTCGACACAAAAAGGTGATGGAGTATGCCTCCTCCAGCATCTGGATCACCCATAAAGCCGTTAGCTGTGATGCAATGAAGTGGATAAAGCCCATTGTCTGCCTCCCGGTTGATATATCTCTCTTTTCCCTCTTTCCAAATTGTATCACAAAGAAGGAAAGTATGCAAGGGAACCGGAGGGAGAACCACGACGATTGCACGCGTTACAAATATGTGAACACATTGTCAGAAGAATTGGTGACGGGGTCGCCTGGTAGGCGACCCCTACGCACATTCTACCATTCATCGAACCGCTCGATTGCGTGGGTTTCGGGAGGCTAAGAGCCTCCCCTACCAGGCGTGGGCATGTGCGCCACCCGATCATCATTTACAAAAAATTGTTTACGCGTGCAATTGTCGTGGAAGGAGAAAACAGAACCCTCCCGGGTGGGAAGGTTCTGTCGGATGTGCGCCCAGCGGGCGCATGTTTCAAAGGGTGAAAGTCCCTAATCCGCCCGACAGCGGGAAGGATATAGCCAAGAGCAAGGGTGTCCCGGGTAACTGGGAATCTGAAGGAAGCTGGAGGCAAATCACTGGCCTGACGAACAGAAATCATGAAGGCTGGATATGTGGGTAAGGCTGCTTAACAAGTCAAAGCCCAATAGCTGTACGGAAGCATATTCAGTAACCATGGCAGGTATATGGTGAGAAGGAACATGCGAGTACTTGGGGAGGTCCTGCGGACATGCGGAGCGATTCTGCGAAGCATGGTTGAAACAAGATTTGTCGCAGGAAGTCAGATGAATCCATAGTACCAACGCAGTCGACGGCGTTGGGAAGGGAGGAACCCTTGGAGGTGGTAGTAAATGAAGGTTACCGAAGTCGAGAGAAAAGAAAGCACAAAACATTGCTGTGGCAATGGCTGTCTGTGGAGGGATAGTGCGGAACACGAAGAGGAAACAGAAGCGCTTATTGACAAGAGGATAGCCCAAAACAACACCACCGATGCCGACAGACAAGCAAGTGGACTGCTGGAGGAAATCGTGAGCCGCGGAAATCTGAACCGTGCCTACAAGCGGGTAAAGAAGAACAAAGGGGCAGGCGGAGTCGATGGGATGAAAGTGGATGAACTTCTGCAATATCTCAAAGACAACGGCGAGGAAATCCGACAGTCCATTCTGGCTGGAAAATACCAGCCGCAGCCCGTCCGAAGGGTAGAAATTCCCAAGGACAACGGTAAGACACGAAAACTGGGAATCCCAACAGCAGTAGACCGTGTCATCCAGCAGGCAATTGCGCAGGTGCTGACACCAATCTACGAACCGAAATTCGCAGAGACGAGCTACGGTTTCCGACCGAAACGAAGTGCTCACGACGCTCTCAAGAAAAGCAGAGAATATCTGAACGCTGGCAAAGTGTGGACGGTGGATATGGACTTAGAAAAGTTCTTTGATACCGTCAACCAGAGCAAGCTGATGGAGATTCTGGCAAGAGATATTAAGGATGGACGGGTATTGAGCCTGATTCATAAATATCTCAGAGCAGGAGTTGTGTGGTGCGGACACTTTGAAGATACGGAAGTCGGCGTACCGCAGGGAGGGCCGCTAAGTCCCCTGTGCGCAAACATCATGCTGAACGAGCTTGACCACGAGTTGGAGCGCAGAGGGCACAGCTTTGTCCGATACGCAGATGATATGGTAATCTTCTGCGGAAGCAAAGCCAGTGCGGAACAAACCCTGGAACACATTGTCCCATTCATTGAAAAGAAACTGTACCTAAAAGTGAATCGGGAGAAAACGGTAGTGGCATATGGCGGAAAGATAAAGTTTCTGGGCTATGGCTTCTACAAAGGAAGGAAAGGGTTTGCCCTGCGAGTTCACGCCAAATCCAAGGCGAAGATGAAAGCAAGGGTCAGGGAGCTCACCAGCAGAAGAACGGTAAACGACTACGAAAAGTGGAAGGTAGACCTGAAACGGTATGTGGTTGGCTGGGTGAACTACTACAAGCTGGCAGATATGGGAGCGTACCTCCAGAGCATTGACGAGTGGATGCGAAGACGTATCCGCATGGTGTTCTGGAAGAAGTGGAAAAGAGTCCGCACAAGATGGAGAAACCTGTTGAAGTTGGGAATCTCCAACAGAAATGCGGGCATTCTTGCCAATTCCAGAAAGGGGTACTGGCGGATAGCATCCAGCCCCACGATGCAAACAGCCCTCTCAAACCAAAGGCTTGAGAAGGCTGGATTCCAGTTCTTTTATTCTTACTACCGCAAGTCTGTAGCGGCGTAAACAAGGGAGGAGCCGTGTACCAGACCGGTACGCACGGTTCTGTGGGAGGTCGGCTGGCCAACTAATGGTCAGCCTCCTACCCGATTAAAATTAAGATTTTAATCAGGAAATAGTATCAGAACGTTTCATAGAAAGCAGCTTCTTTATAAGTTCTCACCGTTGGTCGCGATGACATCGGCGTACCAGGCAGCAGATTCCTTGGGAATTCGCTCGCAGGTACGGTAATCTACGTAGACAATGCCGAAGCGCTCGTCATAGCCGGAGCTCCATTCAAAGTTATCCAGAAAACTCCACTGCAGATATCCACGGATGGGCGTTCCTTCCTCGATGGCCTTGCCCAACTCCAAAAGATAACGGTGCAGGAAATCAATCCGGTCAAGGTCGTGCACCTTCCCGTCCAGATAGACCTTGTCGTTGCAGCTCAGGCCGTTCTCGGTGATGTAAATGGGCAGACCGTAGCGGCGGTAGATGTGCATAGGGCCATAGTGCAGCACTTCCGGCGTGACGCCCCACTTGCAAGCGGTCAGGGGGAAGCCGGGATTGCGCTTGACTTCCTCGCCCTGTTCGTTGACCATGAAGCCCTGATAGATATTCAGGCCAAGATAGTCCGGCGTTTCCATCATATCCCAGTCCCCGGGATCAATGGTGGCGGCGAAGCGCTTAAAGGCATCCGACGCACTGTCGTCATAGTGGTGAAGAATCAGGCTGTCAAGGAAAACGTTGAAACTCCAGCCCACCTTCAGGTCAAAGCTGGCGCGGTAGGCCGCTTCCCTTCCCTCCGGGGTATCCTTCTCGGGATATGCAAGGCTCCCGCATGGCACCACGCCCACAAGGGTTTCCTTGCCGCATACCTCCTTGATGGCTCGCTGGGCAGCGCTGTGGGCAAGGCAAAGGTTGTGGTAAACCAGAGCCACCTTCTCCTCCGGCAGCTTCCAGCCGGGGGCGTGAATGCCTGTTCCATAGCCAAGCTGAGCAATGCACTGAGGCTCGTTGATGGTCATAAAGTTTCGGACGCGTCCCTTGAAGCGCTGGGCGATGATACGGGCGTAACGTGCAAAAACGTCCGCAATCTCCCGGTTCAGCCAGCCGCCCTTATCCTGCAGGGCGCTGGGCAGATCCCAGTGGTAGAGGGTAATCAGCGGCTCAATCCCGCTCGCAATCAATTCATCTACCAGATTGTCGTAAAACCGGAGTCCCTGTTCGTTGACCTCGCCGTCACCGTCAGGTATGACTCTCGCCCAGCTGATGGAGAAGCGGTATGCCTTGATATTAAGCTGCTTCATCAGCGCCACATCCTCCCGGTAGCGATGGTAGCTGTCGCAGGCTATGTCGCCGGTGTCCCGGTTTTTGATGTTGTTGGCAGCGGGGTCATGGCAGAAATCGTCCCAGATATTGGGGGCTTTCCCATCCTCATTCCAGGCACCTTCGCACTGATAAGATGCGCAGGCCACACCCCATAGAAAATTCTTTGGAAATTTGCTCATACTGTCACCTCAACATGATACTTTTTCTTCCCGTCCTTCATGGGAATCAGATTGCCTGCCACATTTTCACCGTCCACGCTCAGGCTGTAAGTCCCCGTCTGAACCACGTGGATGTGGTAGGCTGCACCCCGGTAACGGCGCCGGACAGAGTACTCCTCCAGCGCTCCGGGCAGGCATGGGTCGATTCGCAATCCGGCAGGGGTTGGTTTCACACCCAGAATATACTGGCTGATATTCACGAACGTCCAAGCGGCTGTGCCAGTGAGCCAGCTGTTTCTTGCCGCGCCCTCATCGTAAGAAGCGCGGGCCGCCACCGTCTGGGCATAGACATAGGGTTCCACCCGGCGAATGTCGCTGTGTTCCTCCTGATAAACAGGGCAGGTTCTGCGGTAGATATCAAAAGCATTCTCTCCTCTGCCCACAACGGTTTCCGCGATGCTGATCCAAGGGTTGTTGTGGCAGAAAATGGAGCCATTTTCCTTGTATCCGGGAGGATAGCTGGTAATTTCTCCCAGCTCTTTGTGATAAACGGTATAGCAGGGTGCCAGCAGCTCCACGCCGTATTTGCCCAGCAGCCGCTGCCGCACGGAGTCCAGTGCCCGAACCGCTTTGCCGTCGTCAGTTCCGATGCCGGCCATGACGCACATACCCTGGGGCTCGATGAAAATCTGGCCTTCGTCGCAGGTATGGCTTCCCACGGCATTGCCGTAAGCATCATAGGCACGAACAAACCAGTCTCCGTCCCAACCGGCGGTCTTGACAGCGGCTTCCATTTCCGCCGCCGCTGCTTCCACCTCCGCCGCCTCGTTGTCCAGACCGGCATACCGGCACAGCGAGGCATACTGTTTTCCGTAGAGGACGAACATGCCGCCGATGAACACAGATTCCGCCACAGGGCCTTCCGAAGGGCCGGTGGTCTGGAAGCTCTCGCCGGGTTCTTCCGAGAAGCAGTTCAGGTTCAGGCAGTCGTTCCAGTCGGCTCTGCCAATCAGGGGAAGGCCGTGGGGTCCTTTATGGTTCATGGTGTAGCGGACGCTCCTGCGCAGATGCTCCATCAAGGGCGCTTCGCTGCCGGGGACATTGTCAAAGGGCGTGGGATGCTCCAGAATGGAAAAGTCCCCCGTCTCGCTGATATAAGCGTAAGTACAGGCAACCAGCCAAAGCGGGTCATCATTGAAGCCGCTGCCCACATCGTTGTTGCCCCGTTTTGTCAGAGGCTGGTACTGATGATAGGTGGAGCCGTCCGCCCACTGGATGGAGGCAATGTCGATGATGCGTTCCCGGGCACGCTCCGGCGCCATGTGGACAAAACCCAGCAAATCCTGGCAACTGTCCCGGAACCCCATGCCCCGTCCGGTACCGGACTCAAAGTAGCTGGCACTGCGGCTCATATTAAAGGTGACCATGCACTGGTACTGGTGCCAGATGTTCACCATACGGTTGAGCTTCTCGTCGCCGCTTTCCAGGGTGTAGACGCCCAGCAGCTTGTCCCAATATTCCGCCAGTTCCGTCAGGGCATTCTCCACGGATGTATCCGTGGAGAACTTTTTCAGCACCCGGTAGGCGGTATCCTTGCGGATGACGCCGGGAGTCAGGAATTTCCGGCCTCTGGGATTTTTGCCATAGCCGAGGACAAACACAAATCCCCTTTCTTCGCCGGGTGCAAGGGTTACATCCAGCGCCAGTCCCGCCATAGGCGCGCCGCCGTGGGCGACAAAATCGCCGGTCTTTCCACTCAGAATAGCCTGAGGTCTTGCAAAAGTCCCAAAGGTTCCCAAAAAATGATCCCGGTCGGTGTCGTAGCCCGCAATGGGGGCATTCACGCCGTAATAGGCATAGTGATTCCGCCGCTCCCGGTATTCGGTTTTGTGATAAATTGCGCTGCCTTCCACTTCCAGCTCGCCGATGTTCAGGTTCCGCTGGAAATTGGTGGTGTCATCCACCGTGTTCCACAGGCACCACTCTACGGCAGCGGTGAAGCGGAAGTGCTTGGTTTCCGCTGAGCGGTTGGTCAGGCGGACGCGCTGCACCTCGCAATTTTCCCCGATGGGTACGAGAAAAGTCAGCTCCGCGTAAAGGCCGTCCTTCTCCGTCTCAAAAACGGTGTAGCCCATACCATGACGGCAGCGGTAACTGTCCAGCGACCGATCCACGGGATGGAAGGTGGGGCTCCAGGGCGCTTTATCTTCCTCTTTAATGTAGAAAAACCGTCCGCCCACATCTGCCGGGACATTATTGTAGCGGTAGCGCAGGATGCGCTGAAGCTTTGCGTCACGGTAGAAGCAGTAGCCGCCAGCGGTATTGCTGATGAGGGAGAAAAACTCCTGGCTGCCCAGATAGTTGATCCATGGCATGGGAGTTGCCGGGGTTTCAATTACATACTCTTTTCTTTTATCGTCAAAAAAACCATATTGCATGACGAAAGTCCTCCAGATGGAAGATGATGATTGCCGGAGGGCCTTACACATGCCCTCCCAAATGAAATTAAAGACTGTTCAGCTGATCCAGAAGACGATCCAGCATCTTCTGGGATACCATTCCGCCGCCGAAGCTCAGGGCGCCGCGAAGGGGCATATACTGCATCATCGCCATGTTCATCTCGTCGGAAATGGCTTCCTTTGCCGCATCTGTGTTCTCGGCGTTGTCCTGGGAAAACGTCTTTTTAATGACCTCCAGCATGGGCGCCATCACGGCAGCTGCGCTGGGGTCTGCCATCAGATCCATGAAAATGGTGTCCATGGTGTAGTGCTTTTTGACCCTCACAGTGGAGGTAACATTCACGGCAGCACTCACGTCGATGTGCCGGGAGGACTGCCCCACTTCAATCGTAAACTCGCCTGTCTTGACGTGCCAGTCGTGAATCTGGGCGTTCCAGTAGGCGAAGGCGCGCTTGTCCAGTGTGAAGGTCACATCCTTACTTTCCCCGGGCTGGAGAGCAACCTTATCAAAGCCCTTCAGCTCCCGCACCGGGCGGAGCACCTCGCTGTGCTTCTCACCTACGTAGAGCTGGACAACGGTTTTGCCGAAGCGGCTGCCGGTATTCGTCACGGTAACCGTGGCGGTAAGGGTATCCCGGTCGGTGATCTCCGATGCGTTCAGGCGCAGATTCGAGTAGGCAAAGGTGGTGTAGCTCAGGCCGTGACCGAAGGGGAACAGAACATCCATTTCCTTCTTATCATAATAGCGGTAGCCCACGAACACGCCCTCGCGGTAGTCCGCCTCGTTGCCCTCGCCGCCGTAGAAAAGGTAGGAGGGGTTATCGGACAGCTTGACGGGGAAGGTCTCCGGCAGATGACCGGAGGGATTCACTTCGCCATAGAGCACGCGAACCGTCGCCAGGCCAACCGCCTGACCGCCCAGATAGCCTTCCAGAACCGCCTTGACCCTGCCGATCCAGGGCATCTCTACAGGAGAGCCGTTGTGGAGTACCACCACGGTGTTGGGGTTCACTTCCGCAACAGCCTCAATCAGTCTGTTCTGGCAGTCGGGCATACGCATATGGCTGCGGTCATAGCCCTCGGATTCATAAGCATCCGGCAAGCCCGCGAACACAACGGCAACCTTGGCTTTCTTCGCTGCGGCAACCGCTTCGACAATCATTTCATCGGTCGCCGCGTCCTCCGCAACGCTGTAGCCCCGAGCATAGGTCACCTTTTTTCCCTCCGCCGCTTCCAGCGCGGAGGTGGTCTTGAAGCAGTTGATATGGGAGCTGCCGCCGCCCTGGAACCGGGGCTTTACCGCAAACTCGCCAATAAAGGCCGCCTCCTCGTCCTGACTCAGGGGCAGAATTCCCTCATTCTTCAGCAGAACCATACAGTCTGCAGCAATGTCTGCACTCAGAAGGTGCTGGGCTTCCATATCCCAGGGAGTTTCGGGTTTCGCGTTTTCCAGGTAGCGGAAGTTGATGGTGAGAATCCGCTCCACCGCCTGATCCACCAGCTTTTCGTCCAGCTTGCCGCTGCGAACCGCTTCCACGATCCGGGCATCATTGATACCGCCGGAAGAAGGCATTTCCAGATCCAGCCCGGCGGCAACGCCGGCAACACGGTTGGAAACCGCACCCCAGTCGGACATCACATAACCCTCAAAGCCCCATTCCTTCCGAAGCACATCGGTCAGCAGCCAGGGATTCTCCGAGGCATAGACGCCGTTGATCCGGTTGTAGGAGCACATCACCGTCCACGGCTGCGCCTTTTTCACGGATGTTTCAAAGGCGGGGAAATAGATTTCCCGCAGCGTCCGCTCATCGGCGTTGGAGCTGGAGCTCATGCGGCGGTGCTCCTGATTGTTGGCGGCAAAGTGCTTGATGGAGGTGCCCACATTGCGGCTCTGCACACCGTTAATATAGGCGGCAGACATTTCACCCGCCAGATAGGGATCCTCAGAAAAATACTCAAAATTTCTTCCGCACAGAGGGGAACGCTTGATATTGACAGCCGGGCCCAGAACCACGCTGAGCTTTTCATGCTGGCAGCTGTCGCCGATGGCTTCACCCATTTTCCGGATCAGATCCCGGTCGAAGGACGCTGCCGTGGCGGAGGCTGCCGGCATACACACAGCCTTGATGCTGTCATTGATGCCCAGGTGATCCCCTTTGTCATCCTGCTTGCGCAAACCATGCGGGCCGTCGCTGACCATCACGGAGGGAACTCCCAGACGCTCGACGGATTTGGTATGCCAAAAATCCAGACCGGAGCACAGGCCGGCCTTTTCTTCCAGAGTCATTTGGGAAACCAGTGCTTTAATTTCCATAATACATACTCCTTATACGAGCTTACCGCAGCATTGAGGGCTAAGATTTCCGCAGTGCTGCGGTAATGGCTGATACTATTTCAGTTCTACCGTGCTCAGATCCCATTCCTCATGAATCTTGGGAACGTCGCTGATCAGGCGCTTGGTATACGCGGCCTTGGGATTGAGGATGACCTCGTCCGCCTTGCCGAATTCCACAAACCTGCCATGCTCCATGATATAAACGGTATCGGAAATGTAATACGCCAGGCCAATATCGTGGGTGATGAAGATAACGGTCATGCCGATCTCATCGCGCAGCTGTAGCAGCATATCCAGAATGGTGGCGCGGGAGCAGGCGTCAACCATGGAGGTGGGCTCGTCCGCCAGCAAAATCTTGGGCTTGAGCAGGAAAATACGGGCGATCATCAGACGCTGCATCTGGCCGCCGGAGAGCTCGAAGGGATACTTATTGGTCAGCTCCGCGAACTTCAGGTTTACAAAAGAGCAGGCTTCGGTCATCATTTCGATCTTCTTCTCCTTGGGGAGATGCTTGCCGCCGCGCATGTTAATGCAGTCGAGAAGCACGGTGTCAATTTTATTGAAGGTATTGAAGGAAGAGAAGGGATCCTGGAAAACGGCCTGAATGCCTCTCCAGTATTCCTTTTTCTTTCTGTGGGAGGAAATGTCCCGGGGCTTGCCCTGGAACAGGATCTCCCCTTCCGTCTGATTCAGCAGACCCAGCAGCATTTTGGACAGGGTGGTCTTACCGGAGCCGGACTCACCGACGATGGAGACGAACTCGCCCTCGTGAAAGTCAAAGTCCACATGGTCAACAGCCACGGTTTTCTTTTCGCCAAGTCCGAATACCTTGGTTACCCCGCGGCCGGACAGGCAAAGCGGTGCGTTGGTGAAATCCTTCGTTTTCGGAACGTTATCACTCATGGCTGTACACCTCCTTCAATTCGTCCTGACCCAGCAGGCAGCGGTACATACGTCCGTCGCCGAGATCCTTTTCGGGGATGGCGCTGTAGCGGCACTCAGGCCGGGCGTACTTGCACCGCTCGGCAAAACGACAGCCCTGAGGCGGTTTTTTCAGGTTGGGCGGCGTACCGGGAATCGCAGTCAGCTTGTGTCCGCGCGTGCCCTCCTCGGGAACCAGAATGGAGCTCATCAAGCCGTGGGAGTACGGATGCACGGGATCGAACACCATTTCTTGCGCAGTGCCCTTTTCCACAATCTGTCCGGCGTACATGACCATGATGTCATCGGTCACATTGTAGAGCAGAGGCAGCTCGTGGGTGATGAACAGCATGGACTTGATATAGCCCTTTTCCATCAGTTCCCGCATCATCTTGATAACCATCTTCTGAGAGGTCACGTCCAGCGCGGAGGAAGGTTCGTCGGCAATCAGAACCTTGGGGTTCAGAATGGTAGACACAGCGATGACGGTACGCTGCTTCATACCGCCGGACAGCTCCACCGCGTGTTTATCCAGCACCTCGGGCGGCAGACCCAGTTCCGCAAACCGTGCTTCCGCCAACTCCCGGATCAGCTTCTTGCCTTTCTTGGGGTCATGTGCCCGCACCACGTCCTCGATAAAGCGGATGATTCTCTGGGTTGGGTTCAGGGCGTTCATGGCAGCTTGGGGAATGTAGGCAATTTCCGTGCCGAGGATGCTCTTACGGACATCATCCGGCTTCATGCCGGAGATATTTCTGCCGTCGATGACGATATCGCCGCTCATATAGTGCAGAGGCGGGAAATAGTAGCCCATCATAGAAAGCGCCAGCGTGGATTTTCCGCAGCCGGACTCGCCCGCGATGCCCAGGGACTTGCCTTCCTCAATTTTGAAGGAGACGCCATCCACGGCGTAAACATCCTCGTGGAAGCGGGTCACATATTTGGTTTTGAGGTTTCTGACCTCCAGCATTACTTTACCCATTGCGTCGCCCTCCTTAGTCTCTCAGGGTGGGATTGAATACCTGGTCGAGACCCGTGTTCATCAGATTCAAAGAGAAAGAGATGAGGGTGATGGTCAGAATCACAGGGAAGTAAGCCCACCAGGAACCGTTGGTATGTGCGGAATACAGCATGGCCCAGTTCATCATCAGACCCAGCGTAGGAACCTCGGTGGTCTTGGGGCCAAGACCCAGCAGTGACAGCTGTGCTTCGCTGAGGATGCCGGAGGAAACCTGAAGAATGAAAGCCATGACGACATAGGAGGCAATGTAGGGCAGGATATCCGTCAGCACGATGCGAACCAGGCTGTGTCCGGAGAGCTTGCTCAGGTTGACGTGGTCACGGTTGCGCAGGCTGATGACCTGAGAACGGACGGAACGAGCGGTCCAGGTCCAGCTTGTCAAGCCGATAACCAACGCAACCACCGCCGCGCCGCGCTGCTCCTGACCGATGGAATAGGAAATCAAAATCAGCAGGATGAAGCAGGGGATAACGGTGAAAATGTTGGTGATGAACATAATCAGATCGTCCGCAAAGCCGCCTAAGTAACCGGCCAGCAGGCCCAGGGTCAGGCCAATGATTGTGGCAACGGCACCGGCGATCAGGCCGATTCTGATGGAGGTGCCGCAGGCGGACACCAGCTCTTTAAGGACGTCGCGGCCGAAGTTGTCGGTGCCCAGCGGCAGAGTCTTGACGTTGGCAACGGCACGGATGTTGACATAGTCGGTTTTGCTGATGGAATTCACCTTTTCCAGATCGCCCTCATCATTCTCATCGGCGATAATCCGCACGTCAGCGGAGCGCAGCTCCAGCAGAGCGTTATTCAGGCGCTTGTAATAGTTCCGCTTTGCCATGGTCATGCCGGCAGGCTTGGCGGTAACCTCGTAATTGTCGTTCCACAAATCCACCAACGCGTCGGTGTCGTTAATGTCCAGTCCGGACACGTCGATGCCCATAGCGGTGAACCACTCCACCATGGCAACCCTGTCCTCGGCGGACAGAGCCTTCGCGATTCGGTTATCGTCCGCATCGGAAAGGCGCAGCGTCTCGGTGTCGGTGCCCACGGCATCATACAGGGAAACGTAAGTACCGGGAGATGCGAAGGTGCCAACGCCAATCATTTCCAGAGGGTTTCCGGGGTTGAACATGGGATAGATCAGCATGACCAGAAGGATAAACACAAAAATGCCAAAACCAACCACAAATTTGGGGGAATGAAAAACCTGGCGCAGTATATTCTTCATTTTTAATTCCTCCCTTAGCTGTCAAACTGGGCGGCTTTGACTCTGGGATCGATAAAGCCGTAGATGATGTCCAGCAGGAACGTCACTATCAGAACCATAATGGTGATAATCAGAGTAGTAGCAGAAATCAAGGGATAATCCGCCGCGGTCACGGCGCTGTACATGGTGCTGCCAAGACCGGGATAGGAGAAGATGATCTCAGCGACCAGAGCGCCGCCGATCATGGTGCCGATGGACAGCGCCAGGCCGGTGACCTGGGGCAGCATGGCGTTGCGGAAAACATAACCGACGATCTTGCGATCCTTGATGCCAAGGAACCGGGCATACTTGACATAGTCGGCATTAAGTTCATAGATAGACATGGAGCGCATACCCACGGCCTGACCGCCGATGGAAACCAGGACAATGCTCCAGAAGGGCAGCTGGTAGTGAGAAATCACAGAGGAAATAAACCTCCAGCTGAAATTGGGAATCATATCAAAACCATAGCCGCCGGAAATGGGAGCCCATTTCAGTTTCACGGCGAAGAGAACAAGAAGAATCACTGCCATACCGAAAGCCGGGACGTTGCCCAAAAACAGGAAGGTCGGGAGCAGAACCTTGTCAAAGCCCTTGCGGATGTACGCCGCCAGGGCACCAAGCAGGTTGCCAAGCAGCCAGCCAACCAGGATCGCGGGCAACTGCAGGCAGATCGTCCACATGATGGCGCTGGAAATAATGTTGCTGACGGATCTGGGATACTGGCTGAAGGAAAGCCCAAAGTCGCCGTGGATGGCGTTCTTGCAGAAGATCAGAAACTGCTCCGCCATAGGCTTATTCGTACCGAACTGTTCTGCATAACGCTCGTAAATTTCCTGCACGGCAGAGGCATCGGACATGCCGTTCGCCATTTTACCGGTGATGGCCGCGACAGGGTCGGCAGGCATCAGCCGGGGCAGAAAGAAATTGAGGAATACTGCAACGACAAAAGTAATAAGAAACCAGATTATTTTTTTCCCAAAATATTTACGGTAGCCTTTCATGCTACTTTTCCCCCTTTAGCATAAAAACGGGAAGGGCCATGCTCCATGAAGGAGCATGGCCGCTTCGAATTAACTATTAGCCGACCAGCTCGAGCTCGTACAGCGCGGCAATACCGTAGCCATCGGTGCAGTCAGCAGGGGGAATGTTCCGGCCGTCATCGCCGGCGGGGAAGTTGGTCCAGACAGACTCGTTGACGCAGTGGAACACGGAAGGACGATACATCAGGGAGAAGCTGGGAACCTCGGTCAGGTAGATTTCGGTCAGCTTGGTGTACAGATCCTTCAGCTCAGCAGTGTCAGTGGTGGTGGGGATCTTCTTGATGAGAGCCTCAGCTTCGTCATTGACGTACTGGCCCCAGTTGCCAGACCAGTTGTTGGCAATACCCACATAGTCCTTGCCCATAAACTGGTTCACACGACCCCAGGGATTGGAGGGAGTGGAAGCATCGGGAGACCACATGAAGATGGCGTACTCAGTCTGGTCGGGATCGACAAACACGGTCTGATAGATGGAGTACTCGGGATACAGAGTGGTGATCTCAACGCCAATGTTCTTACCGGCAGCGGCAACCACTTCCATGGAGGCCTGCCAGTCAGTCCAGCCGTTGGGGCAAACAGCGTTCAGGGAGATCTTCTCACCGTTCCACTCACGCCATCCGTCGCCGTCGCTGTCCACGATACCGGCTTCGTCCAGCAGAGCCTTGGCGCCTTCGATGTCATTGCCTGCCCACTGCAGATCGGCAACGGCGTCGTGATCGTACAGAGCCTGCTCACCGTCGGTGGGGTTCATCAGGGAGCGGGGAACATCGGAGAAGCTGGGGGACTGATTGGTCATGGCGTTGGCGATGATGGTATCGTAGTCAACAGCCATGGCAATGGCCTTACGAAGGGCGGTATTCTCAGCGATAACGGGGAGGTTCATGTTGTACCATGCGGTAGGCATGGTCAGGCAGACACCATAGGGAGCTTCGTCATAGAAGGTGGAGATGGGCAGGCCGTCTTCCAGCCACAGATTCTGAATGTTGCCGATGAACTGCTGGCAAACGTCAACCTCGCCAGCCTTCAGAGCGACTTCACCAGCGGCGTTATCAGCGTAGATAACGTGAACCAGGTACTTGGGAACAGGGAGCTTACCCCACATGGAGGCGTCCTGACCCCAGTAGTTGTCGTCACGGATCATAACGACCTTCTGATCGTCGGAGTAGTACTTGGTGTAGGGGCCGGACCAAACGACATCATCACCGGGGTCGTTCAGGATAGCGGTGGCGTCGCCGCTGCAGCGCTCAACGACCTTGTCGATCCAGGCAGCCTGCGCAATGGGAGCCAGTTCCAGGAAGTCCAGAACCTTCAGGGGGTTGACAGGCGCGCCGCTGGCATCAAGCTTGCAGTGGATGACCAGGCTCTTGTCACCGGTAGCCTCGATGCTGTCGATGAAAGCGCCGTAGGAAGAACCGGTGCCGTTGCCGATCTCAACGCTGATTTCCCAGGTGCGGACAACGTCGGCGGCGGTGACAGGCGTGCCGTCAGACCAGTGGGCGGCTTCCTTCAGATTGACAGAAAGCTCAGTCATGTTGTCGTTCCAGGTGTAGTCGCCGTCGGCCAACAGACCGATCAGCTCGCCGGTCATTACGTTCCACATGTACAGGGTCTCGAACATGGTGGTACGGTAGCCGGCACCAGCGGCGATGGCCATGGCGTTATTCTGGTTGGTTCCGATGATGTTCCAGGAGTTGACGGTACCCCACTGCTGACCAGCAAAGTACAGGGTCTCGTCACGAGGCAGGTCGGTGGTAACGGGTGCTTTCGTCTCCGCAGCGGCGGAGCCGCCGCAGACAGCAAGGCCAATAACCATGACCAGAGTCAGCAGCAGCGCGATGGGCTTTTTCATTGTGTTTCCTCCTTTAATTTTTGTTATCGACCTTCTTAGGGAAGGCCATTAACTACAATGGTTTATCATGTCTTTCCTGAAAGGAAAGACACAAAAAGGGATATCCCTTTTTGCCGGATGAAATCACGGTGTCAGCTTTTTCACCGTTTCGCCCGGGAGCAGGGTCCCGCCAACCACATGGCGTCCCGGGATGTAGGATCTTCCCTCTTCCACGGCTCTTGCCAGCTCCTCGGCTGCCAGCTCTCCCATCTGCTCGGCATCCTGCCGCATGGTGGTCAGCTTTGGGCGGAGCATCTGACTGAAATCAATGCCGTCATACCCGACGATGCTGACATCGTCCGGGACGGACAGGCCCATTTTCTCAAGCTCGTTTTTGCCCCCAAGGTGAGCGATGTCGTCGGGATAGAGGATGCACGTTGGCGGATCGGGAAGCTCCATCAGCTTCCGGGTTGCCGCCGCCGAGGATTCCGGATCCAGATACATGCTCTGAACCAAATATTCGTCCGGCAAGGAAAGCCCCAGTTCCTTGCAGGCTCTGCAGAAGCCGGAGATTCTGCGGCGCGTCACTGGCGTATCTTCTCCATAAGCAAACGCAATCTTCCGGTGTCCCATACTATACGCATATTTCACCAGTTCCGTCATCCCACCCACGTTATCGGACAGGACACTGCCGCAATTTTCAAACACACAGTCAATCGTCACAACGGGGATGCCGCTGTTCGCCAGATCCACCACGGCGTGCTCCGTATAATCCACGGAGGCGATGACCACTCCGTCACAGTTACGGTAACGGGCGTGATCCACATAGCTGATTTCCTGACCGCCCATGCGGTCACTGATGAAGGAAATGTCGTAGCCCAGTTCCTCAGCACGATGCTTGAAGCTGTTGAGAATGTGGGAGAAGAAGTTGTGCGTCAACCCCCTGTTGGCCTGATCCTCAAAAAGAACGCCAAAATTATACGAGCGGCTGGTTTTCAGCATCCGTGCGGCAGAATTTGGCGTATAACCCATTTGGGAAGCCACTTTGCGGATAGTCTCTTTTGTCTCTGCGCTGACATCCGGCGCACCGTTCAGCGCCTTACTGACAGTGGCAATGGAGAAACCGCACTCCTTTGCAATCATCTTTATCGTCACCATAATGGCCTCCGGGGTCTGAATTTGTCTGCGAACGCAAGAACATGTGCATTTTGAACAATCGACCGCATATCTGAAACGTTTTTGTATAGCCATATTAACACCGTTTTATTTTCTTGTCAAGAGGGTTTCTGAAATTTAAGAATTTTTATGCAACCCGCTGATAAATTATGGAATATGCTTAATTTGAGTCGAATTTTCGCCATTAAGCTATTGACTTTGACGAATGATTGTCCTATAGTGTATTTTGTAAATAAGTCGATTTTGAAAACGTATTCGGAGGTATTGCCTATGAAAACACGCACCCTTAACGGCACATGGACGCTGGAAATTCCGGGCACCCCCTTTGCTGCTGTCCCCGCCACCGTCCCCGGCTCGGTTTACCATGACCTGCTCGCCGCGGAGCGGATTCCCGATCCATTCTACCGGGACAACGAAATGGAAGCCCTAAAGCTGATGGACAACGATTTTGTCTATTTCCGCAGCTTCCAGGTGGACGATGCCCTTCTCGCTGGGGACAAGGTTTTGCTCCGGGCAGAGGGACTGGACACCATCGCCGCCGTCCATATCAACGGTCAGATCGTCGGTGAGGCCTGCAATATGCACAGAATCTGGGAGTTCGACGTTAAGTCCGTTCTCCATCCCGGAGAGAACACCATCACCGTCTCCTTCCGCTCTCCTACTAAGTATATTAAGGAAGCATACGCAAAGTCCGTGGCAGACGGCAGCTCTGATGCCATGGTGGGCTTCCCTAACATCCGCAAAGCCCACTGCATGTTCGGCTGGGACTGGGGTCCCCGTCTGCCTGACGCCGGCATCTGGCGGAACATTTCCATCATCAGCATCGAAAAAGCCCGTATTCAGGACGTTCGGGTGGATCAGTTCCATAAAGACGGCACGGTTCGTCTGTGCATACATACCAATCTGAACCGTTATACCGATGACGAGGTCTGGGTCAACGTTTCCGTCACCGCTCCCGACGGCTCCGTCCTCACTGCCAGCGGCACCGACTGCGAGCTGATCGTCCAAAATCCCCAGCTCTGGTGGCCTGCCGGCTTCGGCGGTCAGCCGCTGTATCAGCTCAGCGTTTCCCTGTGTGCCAAGGGCAAGGAGCTGGACGTTTGGAGCCGGCGCATCGGCCTTCGCACCATGACCGTCAGCCGCCGTAAGGATCAGTGGGGCGAAAGCTTCAGCCATTGCGTCAACGGTGTGGACATCTTTGCCATGGGCGCCGATTACATCCCCGAGGACAATCTCCTTCCCAGAGTCAACCCGGAGCGCACCCGCCGTCTGCTGGAGGACGCAAAGGCTGCCAACATGAACTGCATCCGGGTCTGGGGCGGCGGCTACTATCCCGACGACTTCTTCTATGACATCTGTGACGAGCTTGGATTGCTGGTATGGCAGGACTTCATGTTCGCCTGCGCTGTGTACAATCTGACGGACGCGTTTGAGGAGAACATCACCGCCGAGTTTGTAGACAACGTCCGCCGTCTGCGCCACCACGCATCCCTCGCCCTGTGGTGCGGCAATAATGAAATGGAGCAGTTTGTGGCCCAGGGCGAGTGGGTCACCTCCATGCGTCAGAAGGCCGACTATATTAAGATGTACGAGTACATCATCCCCAAGGTTCTGAAAGTAGAGGATCCCCAGGCCTTCTATTGGCCCGCCAGCCCCTCCAGCGGCGGCAGCTTTGACGATCCCCAGGATCCCACCCGAGGCGACGTCCACTACTGGATGGTCTGGCACGGTCTTCTCCCATTCACCGACTACCGCAACTATCAGTTCCGGTATGTCTCTGAATTTGGCTTCCAGTCCTTCCCCTGCATGGAAACCATCGAAAGCTTTACCGAGCCCGAGGATCGGAACGTATTCTCCTATGTGATGGAGAAGCACCAGCGCAACGCCTCTGCCAACGGGCGCATCCTGTTCTATCTATCCCAGATGTACCTGTATCCCCGCAGTCTGGAGCTGCTGGTATACGCCTCCCAGCTGCTGCAGGCACAGGCCATGCAGTACGGTGTCGAGCACTGGCGGCGGCACCGGGGCTGCTGCATGGGTGCGGTGGTCTGGCAGCTCAACGACTGCTGGCCGGTAGCCAGCTGGGCCAGCATCGACTACTTTGGTCGTTGGAAGGCTCTGCACTACTATGAAAAGCGGTTCTTTGCCCCTGTGCTGATTTCCTGCCATGAGGAGGGCATTCTCTCCCAGAATACCAACGTCAATGCCGAGCCTTTTGGCCTGAAAAAGTCCGCCCACCTGAACGTGAGCAACGAGACCATGCGGGAATTCCGGGGCAAGGCAAAGTGGAGTCTGCGCCGCCCGGACGCTTCCGTTATCGAGGAAGGCAGCTTCGATGTGACCGTCCCCGCTTTGTCCGCCGTCTGGCTGCCGGAGCAGGACTTCTCGAATTACGGCACTTATGACACCTACTATTCCTACCAACTGCTGGATGAGGCGGGCAATGAGGTAGGCGAGGGGAGCGTCCTCTTCTGCGCTCCCAAGCACTTCCGCTTTGCTGATCCAGAACTGAACGCCTTTGTCAAGGATGACGATATCATTGTCACCGCGAAGGGGTATGCCCGGAGCGTGGAGATTCAGGCAGGTGCCGATGTGGTGCTTTCCGACAACTACTTTGACATGGACGGCGGTGTAAAGGCCGTGAAGATTCTCCGCGGCAGCGTGGACAGCGTATCGGTACGCAGCGTCTGGGACATCCGTTGAACACTTTGCGCGGGGCATAGACATGCCCCGCGCATAACGAAAGTGTATGAATATGGAACTAACAGGAAAGAAAATCAACTTTTTAGGGGACAGCATCACGGAAGGCTGTTGCGCGACTTCCCCGGAAAAGGGCTATGTGGACGTGATGAAGCGGAAATACCGTCTGACGGAAGCCCGGAATTACGGCATCGGCGGCACCAGAATTGCCCGGCAGCGGATTCCCTCCGGGGAGCCCAAATTTGACCAGGATTTTTGCGGACGGTTTTCCGAAATGAACCCCGATGCTGACATCATTGTGGTGTTCGGCGGAACCAACGATCACGGGCATGGCGATGCTCCCATGGGCACTGAAACCGACCGGACGCCGGACACCTTTATCGGCGCCTGTCATTTTCTTTTCTCCCGGCTGCCGAATCAGTTTCCGGGCGCAATCATTGTCGTCCTGACGCCCCTGCACCGGATGGGAGAGAATATCCCCAAAGGGGAACGCGGTTGGCTGCTGAGAGATTATGTTCGGGTCATACGGGATACGGCGGCATTTTATGGCCTTCCTCTGCTGGATTTGTTTGAAACCAGCGTTATCCGGGCAAACGATCCGGAAATTGCCGCAAAGCTGACCACCGACGGCCTGCACCCCAATGACTTAGGGCACGAAATTCTCGCCGGAGAAATTGGAGATTTTCTGAAAGGACTGGCGGAATGAAGCAGAGAGAAGACACCATTCGGAAATGGTTTTCCCTTTGGCTGGACAGCCGGGAAGCAGAGCTTTCCGATTTCTTCACAGAGGACGCCGCATACATTGAGAGCTGGGGGCCGGAGTATTACGGGCGGGAGATGATTGCCCGCTGGTTCCGGGACTGGCACAGGAGCGGTCAGGTTTTGCGCTGGGACATCCAGGAATTTCTGAATTCCGAAAATACCACCGTAGTTCGCTGGTACTTTCAATGCCAGATTTCCGGGGAAGCTCCAACCGGCTTCGACGGACTGTCTCTGATCCGCTGGTCTGTAGATGGAAAAATCGCCTTCCTCCAAGAATACGCCTGCACCGAAAAGCGGTATTGTCCCTATGGATAAGCAACGGGTGTCGTATTCTCTGTGTTTTCACATTGATACTATTTTCTGATTAAAATCTTTGATTTTAATCAGAAAGGATCTGTCAGAAAAGGTCATCCGTGGCAGGACGGAGAATGTGCTGAAGTGCAAGTTCAACGGCGGCACGCTGCCCATCGGATACATCACCGACGAGGAACAGCATTTTCAGATTGAGCCGCTGACCGCTCCCTTTGTTCTGGATGTGTTCAAGAAATACGATAAGGGCGCGACCATGAAGGAGCTTCGGGACTGGCTGAATGAAAACGGTATCCGAAACAAGTTAGGGAAGCCTCTGAACTTCAACAGCATTCAGCACATGCTGAGCAATCGACGCTACATCGGGGAATACAAATACCGGGACATCGTCGTACCCGACGGTATCCCTGTCATCGTTCCAGAGGATTTGTTTGATCGGGTTCAGGAAAAGCTGGCACAAAACAGAAAAGCCCCAGCCCGTCACAAAGCCGAGGACGATTACCTGCTGACCACCAAACTGTTCTGCGGCTACTGCGGTGCTTACCTCTGCGGTGAGAGCGGCAAAAGCCGGAACGGAACCGTTCACCACTACTACAAGTGCGTGTCCGTGAAAAAGAAGCGGACAGACTGCAAGAAAAAGCCTGTGCGAAAGCAATGGCTGGAAGATCTGGTGGTCAACGAGGTAATGAAGGTGGTCATGGACGATCAGACCATTGAAGCCATTGCTACGCACGTCAATCATGATTGCGCGTCCCTTAATCGCACGATTATGACTTTGCTGACAAACAGGCTTGGCACCCGTACAGGCAACCGCCTCGTTAAAAAAGGCAGGGAGCTGACTGCGTTTGAAAAAGCCCGGTTTGGTAAATCCAAAATGATACGGTATGTTGCTGGTACGAACGAACCTATATATCCGATAGGTTATACACAGCACAAAAATCCACTTTTTCGTAAGAAAAGCTGGAATTACTATACACCCGAAGGACGGGAAGGTATTCACGATTGTTTGAGAATCAATGTCTCAATGATGTTGGCTCTCATGCGGATGCCAACCTATTCCAATAGTGCCGAATATGCAGACAACCGTATCTCTCTCTTTTCGGCACAATGGGGCAAATGTGCAGTTACTGGCGATGAGTTCTCTCACATCGGAGAAATTCACTGCCACCATAAGCTGCCACGGCATCTCGGCGGAGACGATTCTTATGGAAATCTCGTTCTGATTAAGGACGCTGTACACAAACTCATTCATGCGTCAAACACCGAGACAATTCACAAATATATGGATTTACTTCAGCTTGACAGCAAGCGACTGGCTAAAGTCAATAATCTGCGTCAGCTTGCTTCCATGCAGCCCATTTAATCTTACTCACAATTACAACAGTTGCAACACTTTTATAGGTTGATTGTTTAGACAACGAAAACTACTAACCGATGGAACGCCGTGTGCGGTGAAAGTCGCATGCACGGTGTGGGGTGGGGGAAAAGCCCGAGATTATATCAGAGGCTCACCTATCACTATAAATAGTCCGGGGGGAAGAATACCTTTCCAACGTGATTTTCATTGCGTTCAGCCTGGAAAACTGCACCCAGCTGCGGGAGTTGCTTCCCGGCCAGCGGATTCAGTGGCTGCTTTCCCAGCCGGTTGATGAGGAAGTCAAGCAGACGCTTTTGCAGCATCACCTGGACATTGACCTTGACTATCTCTATATGAGCAAAGCACTGGTGGAGGAACTGCACGCCGGTCACATAAAAGTGAACTGCTGGACGTGCAATGATTCCGGCACCGCCGGAGAACTGATTGCCATGGGCGTTGATTTTATCACAACGAATATTCTGGAATAACAAAGCCAATGCGGACGGGATGGAGCGGTTTCCCTGCCTCTATCCCGTCCGCATTTTTCAAAGTTCAATGATTTTCGTTGCAACGTTCTGGCAGAACGTCTTATCGTGCTCCACAAACAGAAGCGTCGGCTGGAACTGCACCAGCAACTGAGCAATTCTGTGGCGGGGGGTTGCTTATTTCGTGGGAATTTTGATATTCTGTTCTGCCATAATCGTTAAGTTATCGTGTATTCGTTGAATTACAGTGGTAACTGCATGAAAACGATATGTATGGATTTTTAAAATCATATCAATTCATTTTTATTTATACTTGCTCACTTGAATTTCAGTAAAAATATGATATAATAGCAAAAACCATGTAAGGAGAACCTATATGTTTGAACAAGAGGACAGGTGGATAGGTATTGAAGAAGCCGCTGATTATCTTGGGGTAAATAAGGACTCCATTCGCAATTGGATAAAAAAGGCGGATAGTGGAATTCCTGCCCACAAAATAGGAAAGCAGTGGAAGTTTAAAAAAGTCGAACTTGATGAATGGGTAAAAAGTGGGAAAAGCGCGATAGACTGAAAGAGGATGTTACAAGTAATGCGGATAACAAGTAAAGCTCCACATGAATTGAGCGAAGAATATTATCAGTTTGTTGATGCTTTTACACAGACAGCCTTTGAGGACGAAAAGATCCTCGGAAAATTTTATACTGACATTGACATAGCTACAAGCATGATGCAGGTTTTGAGCCAGCATTATGTATACGATGACTTTTCTTCCGAATTACGAATTATTGATCCGTTTTGTGGGGATGGAAGGCTGATTGTTTCTTTACTTTCAGAATTACGAAAGACAAAGAGACTATTATCAAAGCGCCTGATCATCTCAATATGGGATATAGATGTAGACGCTGTAAATACGGCCAAATGTGAAATAGCACAGTTTTGTGAATCTGCTGGATTGAAATATGAACTTGATGCTCATCAGACGGATGCATTTGTAGAATACTATTCTGTTCGTGGCAAATACGATATTTGTGTAACGAATCCTCCATGGAGCCTTTTGAAGCCTCAGAAACTCTTTAGCAAGAGTAATAGTGAAGAAACTATAGCTGAATATCGTAATGCAATAGAGCAATATGATTCTTACATGAAGGAAGCATTTGTAATTTCACAGCCTTCTTCAAAATTCGGTAAATGGGGCACAAACCTTGCGCGATGTGGAATTGAGGTTGCACTTAGATTGATAAAATCAAGCGGTTTATGCGGTGTTGTTTCTCCAGCTTCTTTGCTTAATGATCAAGTTTCAAACAGACTAAGAAGTTGGATTTTTGAAAATCATAAGGTCATAAATGTTTCTTACTACCCTGCGGAATTAAAGCTCTATGGTTGCGCAGATATTTCAAGTATTACTATAGTGGTTACGGGAGGAGAAACTGATCAAAGCCTTAGCGTTAGAACTTATAACGGGAAGAATATATACAGAGGAAAAAAGATAGAAAAAGCTGTTTTTGAATATATCAAGCGGTCAAATTTTTGTATTCCATTAAAAACTGGAATTGAAGCCATTCCTATAATGATGCATCTTGGACAGATGCCATCAACTGATGAATTCTGTAATGCAACAGGATTGAGTTTTACACGTGAATTGGACGAAACAAGAGTAAAAGAAAAACTTTTGCCTGCTGGTAGAATTGAGTTTGCAAAAGGCTATATGGTAGACAGGTATTCTTTTACGAGCGATCAGTTATTTTTGAACGAGAAGTTGGTAATTCCTCCGCTGAGCTCGTTCATGAGCAAGATCGTCTGGCGCGATGTGTCGCGCGACTCTCAAGTACGGCGAATTAAAGCCACATTGTTGCCACCTGGATTCATCTGCGGAAATTCTCTCGGCGTAGTCTATGGAGATGAATCCACACTTTTAAGCCTCAAGATGCTGCTGGCAATCATGAATTCGATGATATTTGAATATCAAGCGAGAAGTATGCTGGTTTCCAATCACGTGTCGGCAGGAATCGTGAAACAGATTCGTGTTCCCCGACCGTCTATTGATATGAACATTATAAAATTAGTGGATAGGCAATTGGAAGGTCAAGACGTTGAGGACGCCATTGAATTGGCAGTTGCACAACTATACAACCTCTCAGCTGATGAATATGAAATAATTGTGGATTCATTCAAGCTGAATCAAGAAAAACGGGCAAACATTGTTCGGCAGTATCGAGAAAAAAGTCAGGATAAAGAGCAGAGGACCATGGTTTTTAATCACTACGCATCTTCGTTGAGCGAATTGGATATGCAAGTAATAAAGTGTGTCCCACCGGGAGGAAATTGGAAGGACATTCCAGAAAGTGTTCCGTCACAAAGACTTGCCCAAATTAGAGAAAGCTACAAAGCAGGGAAAGGAAGTCGTTCCACATATTATGGGAGACTTCGTCCTGACATGCCTGCATATACGATCAATACCTATTTCAATCGCCCGGGTAACGGATGCCATATGCATTATGATCAAGACAGGACTATATCACAAAGAGAAGCAGCACGTTTTCAGAGTTTCCCTGATTCGTTTGAGTTCATTGGGTCACTTGGGGCAATAAATAATCAGATTGGAAATGCCGTACCACCACTGCTTGCCTATCAGATAGCCAAGAACTTTCCTTTCAAAGGGCAGTTTGTGGATCTTTTTTGTGGTGCAGGAGGACTTGCATTAGGTTTCATCTGGGCTGGTTGGACTCCGATAATTGGAAATGATATAGATAACCACGCAGTAGCGACACACAAGCGAAATCTTGGTGGAGAGGCAATTGTTGGTGATATCACTAGTCAAGCGATTCATGATGCGATTGTGGATGCCGCAGTAACTGCAAAGAAAGCTAATCCAAACTGTCCGTTATTCGTCCTTGGAGGACCGCCTTGTCAAGGATTCTCGACCGCAAATACGCGACGAGGTACCGAAGATATGCGCAATTGGTTATTTAAGTCCTATGTCAGTATAGTCAAGGCAATCAGGCCGGATGGCTTTATTTTTGAGAATGTTCGTGGAATTCTAAATTTAGATAAGGGACAATTCTTTGAGATGATAAAGGCCGAGCTGCAAGAATGTGTTACTGAAATCAAAGTAAACCAGGTCAACGCAGCCAACTTTGGAGTTCCGCAACGGAGAGACCGTATCATAATCATTGGTGGGGATGCTAACCTTGTTCAAGGATTTATCATGAAGGAAATATCGTGCGTTCCGAAGGACAGACAATTGTCGCTTCTTCCATCCATTATAGGTGCTGAGGATGCAATTGGTGATTTGCCACCACTTCAACCGGGAGAAGATGGGAGTCGATGCCGTTATCGTTTTCCTGCCGCAAATCCTTATCAAAAATTTATGCGAGGAGAAATAACTGCGGACGAATATCTCAAAAGTTATCTCTAATGTAACAAGCCGACCACCTGTGATTAACAGATGGTCGGTATTTTTTATTCGTCAGCGGTTTCTCTCGAATAACGAGCATCGTCCCAATTGGAAGCAAGTTCTTGAGCAACTAACTCCATAATTTGTTTGAGTAGCTCCTTTACTCGTATAAACTCTTGCGTATCCTTTAGAGCGGCATAATCTACAATAGACAAAAACGCTTCGATTTCTGCATCAACGCGCTCTTCATCGGAAAGCGCTGCAATAAGGGCTTCATTCAGCGTTTTTATGTTGCTGTTGATATTAGAGAGAATGATGAACGCTTGCTTTTTCAGAGCCTCAATCTCTGCATTAGTGTACGTGTATCCATTGCGGTTTTCCTTCTTTGCATACTCAGAAAGCGAAGAAAAAGCGACTCGAATTTTTCTCCTTTTTTGAATATTGACATATCTCAGGGTGCTTGCTTTCTGTGAAAAATCCACAGTTACAATCTGACGATTGATTTTTGTCGTTCCAGGAATGATGTCGTAGTTATAGTTGGCATACTCCAAATTGAGGAGCGTAAAGAGAAAAAGAAATTCATTTCTATCGATAAAATCAGCCAAAAGCATCATTGCAACATTGCGATTATCGCGCATTACACGGCTGAGTCGTAGGGCGGACTCCTTGTCGGTTACCTTACCTTTGCACTTTTGCCAAATCGGGTCTGCATACCATGTCGCAACAGTTTCTCCGCCTTCTTCGACCTCAATCAGACGGAGAACATCTGTATAATACATTCTGTTATTCTTTGCACTGTTACACGGCTTGCAAAGAAGCTGAAACTCTGGTCTATGGCAGAAGCCAAGCGATATTGGCCCGATATGATCTGCACTGCATGGGCGAGGATGGTGTCCACCGTTTTCTTCATTGGCGCAATGCTCTTTTTTCATGCTGGGATTAGAGTTTATAAATCCCATCAACTTATTGGCTGTAATCCAGTTGCCGTCACTCCAGTTCTCAAAGGCTCTTCTGTCGGTTGAATATGATGCGAGGTTTTCCTTTGAACGACCTTTGTCTGCGGTAGAACGGCAGCAACGGTTAAACGTATGGAAACCATCAAGTCGATCAGGAGCATTTGACATCGTGCCAGGACTGAGCATATTTGGCTCTTTGGGTATGTAGCTTTGTTCTATCCAAGATGTCCATAAAGACAGATCGTGAGGTAAGTTTGGAATCTCTTTAGCCTGAGTACATTTCAGCAATCCCGGCAAGGATTCATACGCAATATCGCCGTATGTATCAACGAATGATGTAACAAAATCTAAAATGTGGGTAGTTTCTTCCATCTCTACGGAACCATCATAAAAGGATAATTTTTGCACCCTTTTCATAAAATTGGCTGACAGATAGCAATAACGGATGTCCATGACACGTCCGCAGACTTTGCACGGGTGTTGTTTTGTTGGATGGATGGACTTTGCTACTTTACTAATCCATTTATCTTCATTGGAACTGATGCCGACTTCTTTGGCCTTTTCTATCCACCATTGATATCGTTTATCATGTGAAAATTGAAAAGCACCAGAGCCTCTGTTTGATGGGGCTTCCCATTGAATAGTACCATCATCATGGCGCAGATCCGGCATACCCGCATATGCAGGATGGGTTACAATTTCCTCTTCATATTGTAAAAAGGCTTCATTAGCCTCATAATTGGTTTTCTTATTTCCTTTCGTAGCCATTGTATGAGTAACCTCCTATTTGAATAAGTGTAATTCCAGCTTTCCTACATTCGTAAATGTGCCACACAAAACCGCGTGAATGACATTCTGCTGATAATTTGTAACTATGCAAAAAGTACGCAGAACACCATTCCCAACATGGAACGGGTAGTACGCAACCGACATGGCAAGCTAGAAGTGGCGTGTCCCAGAAAAGGAACGTATTTGACATTTTAACATGTTTTCTACAGATTGAGCAATAAAAATTTTCCTTTTCCAAATGCGGACGGGATGGAGCGGTTTCCCTGCCTCTATCCCGTCCGCATTTTTCAAAGTTCAATGATTTTCGTTGCAACGTTCTGGCAGAACGTCTTATCGTGCTCCACAAACAGAAGCGTCGGCTGGAACTGCACCAGCAGCTGCTCAATCTGCATCCGGGAAATCACATCAATATAGTTCATGGGTTCGTCCCAGATGTGCAGGTGCGCCGGTTCGCAGATGGATTTTGCCAGCAGCACCTTTTTCTTCTGCCCGGCACTCAGACTGGACAGATCCCGTTCCATCTGGGCTTTCGGAACATCCAGCTTTGCCAGAATGGCGAGCAGCAGGCTTTCTTCAATGCCGCTTTCCCGGGCAAGCTCAGAAAGGCTTCCCTGTAGCTGGGAGGCATCCTGGGCGACATAGGAGATTTTCAGGCCGCTGCCCCGCCGGAAATCTCCCGTATAGGGGATATTCTGCCCGCAAATCAGCTTGAGAATGCTGCTTTTGCCGGAACCGTTGGCTCCCTGCAAGGCAATCCGGTCTCCCTGCTCCACAGTGAAGCTGACAGGGCCGCACACCGGCTCTTTCCCGTAGGCAATGGATACATCCTTTAGCTCCACCAACCGTTTGGTGTGGTATGGCGTTTGGAAGATTTTCAGGGCGTCGCTGCGCTCGATGTTTTTCAGGAGTCTGGACTTTTCCGCAATCGCTGCCGTCTGCCGCTGCTCGATGGCCTTTGCCCGTGCCATCGACTTTTTCGCCTTTGCGCCTTGCAGTGGCCGCCACCCCTTTACATTGTCTACCTCCATTGGCCCACTGCGCAGCTTTCTGCGTTCTGCGGTATCTGACCAACCGGCTTTTTCCCTGGCGGTTTCCTCCAACCGGGAAATCTCACGCTTTAGCTTTTCGTTTTCTGCCTGCTCAAAGGCATCCTGCCGCTGCTTGTTTTCCATCCAGGCGGAGAAATTTCCCTTGCAGACCTGAATATCCGATTTGTTGATAGAGAGAATGTGGTCTACGCAGCCGTCCAGGAATGCTCGGTCGTGGGACACCAGGATGAACCCCTTTTTCGTGCGCAGATACCGGCTCACCAGCTCCCGCCCCCGGATGTCCAGGTGGTTCGTGGGTTCATCAATCAGCAGAAAGTTGTTCTCCTTGGAAAACAGCACCGCAAGCTGGAGCTTTGTCTGCTCCCCATTGCTCAGGATGTCATAGGGGCGGTAGAGTACCCCGTCATCCAGATGCAAATTCGCCATTTCCCGCTGAATTTTCCAATATTCATATTCTGGGTACATGGCTTCCACCGCGTCAATGGCAAGAATGCTTTTGTCCTCCACGGAATACGGGAAGTAGGAAAAGGTAACAGAGGCGGAAATGCTGCCCTGATAGTCATATTTTCCCAGAAGCAGATTCAAAAAGGTAGTTTTGCCCCGGCCATTCCTGCCGACAAAGCCCAAACGCCAGTTGGTGTCAATCTGAAAGCTGACATTCTCAAAAATGTTTTCGTGACTGCCCTCATAGGCAAAGGTTAAATTGGAAACTTGAATCAAAGACATAGCAGCCCTCCAAATACAAAAAATTGGCCGCAGGAAAGCATCCCGCAGCCAACACGACCTGCCACCCCCCTGGGCATGGCAAGCACTATGCCAGTTGATTCAGCGCATACCTTCCTGCATCAGGGCGCAACAAACACAAGCAGCTGCTTGGCCGCTTCCTTGTATTGCCCCACTTATCAGCAAGAAGTATTGCGCATTCTTTCAACTCCAATCTTGATTTAATCATCAATAACTATAACACAGAAAATACACTTCGGCAAGGGCTCCTGCAACATATTTTTCGCCAGATTACGTTGACAAAATAACAAATCACGGATAAGATGAAGCCGAACCTTCATAATCAATTTTTGGCAGATAACCGGAGGCCGGACGAAACGAAAGGGGACACGCAAATGGAAATCAAGGAATACACCCGCGACTGCATCTCGGATGTGGTGCAGTTTGAACGCGACCTGCGCGCCGAGGAAAACTTCTGGGGCTGGGAGATTGACGAAGCGTACATTGCCGATGTGACGGCCAGCTTCACGAATCCCGCCTTTGACAATTCCCTGTCCCTGCTTGCCTATCAGAACGGGAAAATGGTAGGCCGGATTGACTCCACCAAGGTATGCAGCCGCTTTGACGGCTCCACCAAGGCATATTTAGACTGGATTTGCGTCATTAAAAGCTATCGTCACGCAGGTGTTGCCCAAGCGCTGATGGAAGCGCTGCGCCAGAAGTTAAAGGAGCAGGGCATCGACACCCTCATTGGCTTGATTGCTGCCAATGAGGAAGCCCAGCGGTTCTACCGCAGTTTGCCCAACGCCCAAATCCGGGACGAGGGAATATGGATTGATACGAATTTTTGATGAAGGCATCCAAAATTTAAGGGTTTCGCCTTCGGCACCCCTGAAAGGGTGTTGCAGAGCGCCACTGAGCCAGTCTCTATTTACCTCCCGTCTCTCCGAACATACACCGTTGCCCGGCCACTGCCCAGCTTTTCAAGCGCTCCTTCGGCAACCAGCTTTTTCAGGTGACGCTCCACTGTGGATGCACTGAGCCCTGGGCAAAGCGCCACAATCTCCTTTTTGGTGAATTTCCCAATCCGACTGTCAATCGCATTTTTCACCGTACCAAGGGAGGTATCACTGATGATTTGAATGCGGTCGTCCAAGTCCCGATAGGCGGCAATGATGGTGCTGAGCAGATATTTTACAAACGCGGTGGGGTCATCCCGTTGTTCATGCCAGCCAGCCTGGGAATCCTCCAGCGCAATATAATAGGCATCCTTATTCTTCGCAATCTTCGCTTCCAAGGAAATATATTTCCCCACCTCGTACCCTGCACGGTACAGCAGCAGCGTTGTAAGCAGCCTGGACATTCTGCCATTGCCGTCCAGGAAAGGGTGAATGCAGAGAAAGTCGTGGATGAACACCGGGATAATCAGCAGTGCATCCACCTTTCCCTCCCCAATGGCGCGATTGTACGCCTCGCAGACTTCGCGCATGGCATCCGGGGTTTCGTAGGGAGCCAGCGGTGTGAACAGCGTAAACCGGTTTCCTGCGGCATCCGTTGCGCTGATATAATTCTGCACATTCTTAAAGCTGCCGCCAAAGGCCGAATCGGTGTGGCTGAGCAGGATTTTATGAAGCTGCAAAATGTAGTTTGGTGTCAGGGGAATATAATCGAAATTTTCATGCACAATGTTCAGCGCATCCCGGTAACCGGCAATTTCCCGCTCGTCGCGGTTGCGCGGGGTTGTCTGCTCCTGCATCAGCTGGTGCAGACGGGTTTCCGTTGTGCGGATGCCCTCAATCGCGTTGGATGCCTCAGTGCTCTGCACCTTGGCAATCTCCACCAGCCGTTCCAGTTCCTGGGGCTGCTGCCGGATATACACGGACTGCTTCCCCTTGTACTCATGAATCAGCGACAGATAGTTAATGACTTCATTGTCCCATGTTTTGTTAATAAGGCTTGTATAATCAAAGTGGCGCATCTCGTCACCTCCCAAAGGTTTCTCGTTAAGTTTACCTATTTTGACGAGAAAAATCAAGGGTGACGGGAATTGTTCACGACCATAATTTTTAGAAGGAAGTGTTACCCTATGATTTTTGTAGAAACGCCGCGGCTATTGCTGCGGAAGGTTACTCAAGCGGACTATCCCTATTTCCGGACGTACCTGGCAGACAAGCATATGGACGAGATGATGCTGCGCAGTCCCTGCAATTCCGAAGAAGACATTCAGGCTGGCTTTGACTGGTTCCTGAACAAAGAGGACAGAGCCTATGTGATTGTACACAAGGAAGCGGGGGAGGCCATCGGCAATCTGACGGTTTACGACAAGGTGCCGCCCGAGGTGGCACAGCAGGAGGCTGTCGCAGGAAAGGCAGGAAAATCCCTGTCCTTTGCCATGTCCCCGGCGTGGCAGCGCAGGGGCTTGATGCTGGAAGCGGTTCATGCCGTGATTGACCACCTGGTTTCCCAAGAAAATACGGATTATATCCACTGCGGCTATCTTTCCTACAATGTCCCCTCCAAAATGTTGCAGGAAAAGCTGGGTTTTCAGGAGATTTTCACCGAGCATTTTTCCCTGGACGGGCGGGAAATCGAAGCGGTGGAAAACGTGTTGTGGAAGACACCATAAAAGGCAATAAAAGTCCCCGGAATGATTCAAGTTGTTCCGGGGATTGCTTTATGATAAGCGCTGCCGTTCCCGGTGTTCCAGCCACAGGAAGAAGCCCATGTTGAGCGCAATGCCCACCGTTGTGGAGACGGGGGCGGACAGGCCAATCTTCGTCAGGCTGGCATTGGGCTGGATGCTCATAACATAAGCCATGGGCAACCGCACCAGCAGGGTTTGCACCAGCCCCTGCACCATGACCCAGACGGTTTTGTCATTGCCGTTGAAGTAGCCGACCATGCTAAAGAGGATGGCTGTGGCAATGGTTTCCGGTGCAAAACCCTTGAGATAGGCATAAGCGTTGGCAATGACGGCAGCATCGGGGGTGAAAATGCCGGAGAGGGCATCCCCCCGGAACCACACCAGTGCAAACATGGCACAGCCAAACACCAGACCGATGCCGATGCCGGTGAACATGGACTGCTTTGCCCGTTTCCCGTTTCCGGCTCCCACATTCTGGGAGACAAAGGAGGCCATGGACTGCATCAGAGCGCTGGGAATCAGCATGGCAAAATTAACAATCTTGCAGGCCACGCCGTAGCCGGAGGAGGCCGTCAGTCCCAGCCGGTTGACAAAGGCGCACAGCGCCAAAAAGGAAAGCTGGGTCAAAAACTCCTGTAAGGCCAAGGGCAGCCCGATGCTCAGAAATTTTTTGCACTGGGGATTCAGCCTGAAATCAGCCCTGGAAATCCGGAAGGGCAGCTTCTTTTTCACCAGCATCACCACAGCGCACACCACACTGACCGCCTGAGCAGCCACGGTGGCAATGGCAGCCCCGGCAGCATCCAGATGGAAACCGGCAACCAGAACCAGGTCACCGACAACGTTCACGATGCAGGCCACCAGCACAAAAATCAGGGGGGATTTGCTGTCACCCAGCCCCCGGAAGATGGCGGAGAGCATATTATAGGCCACGATGAACAAAATGCCCCCGCCGCAAATGCCCACATAGCGGGCGGTGCTGTCCAGCGCCTCGGCAGGGGCCTGCATCAGACCGGAAATGGGGCGGGCGAAAAATACCAAAATCACAAACAGCAGGGCAGCCAGCAGCGTGAACACCACGGCGGCACCGTCAATGACCTGCCCGATGTACTGGGGCTTCTTTTCCCCCAAATAGCGGGCAATGAGCACCGTCACGCCCATGGCAAGCTGGGTGACAACAAACGTGACCAGGTTCAGCACCTGGCTGCCGGTGGAGACGGCGGACAACCCCGAGGTAGAGCCGAAACGCCCTACCACCAGCAAATCCACGGCACCATAAGCGGCTTGCAGCACCAGCGCCCCCAAAATGGGCAGCATAAAGAAAGAGAGCTTTGCCAGAATGCTGCCTTGAGTGAAATCGCTTTTATCGCTTTTCATGGGCATCTCTCCTTTCCTGCATCATGGCGTGGAATTTTGTCAGAGTGCGAATGGTGCATTCCGCATCCTCATCGGAAATGCCCTCCATATAGGGGGAAAGCTGGCGGAAGAAATCGGCATCGTATTCCCGGGAGAGCGCCTGCCCGGCCTCCGTAACGGACAGGTAGGTCACTCGCCCGTCGGCGGGGGAAGCTTCTTTTTTCAGATAGCCCCGTTCCACCATCTCCTTCACGGTGCGGGTCACGCCGGGGCGGGGCAGGTTCAGGGCATCGCTGATGTCCGAAACCTTCACTTGAATGCCCTGCGCCTGCAATTTTCCAATGGTGTCCAGATACCGGATGTAGGAGGGCATCACTCCATCTGGCAGGGCGGGCAGCATATCCCGTGCCCGCTTTGCCAGATAGCAGGCATCCAGCAGCTGCTTGATAAGTTCAACGGTCATAAATCGAATCCTTCCTAAATAGTTACCATAGATAATTAACATTGGTAATTATAAGAAAATGATGCTAAAATGTCAAGCCCCTTTTGAAAACCCCGGCTTCCGCAAAAATGGGAAGCCGGGGTGATATCCATGGTTCTATTTACCAGCAAAACAGTTTAAGAGCGTCTTTTACAGCGGTGTCAGCCATGAAAAGACGCTCTTATTTTGTATGGAGGGGATGCCGTGAATTTTGCTTTGGAAGGGAACCTGCCCGGTTTTATGAAACCGTCGTTTCCAGCTTGCCGCTGCCATCTGCGGCGGCGACAGCGGGCGTAAGCTCGTAGACTTTCGTAAACTGTTTCTTCCGTTCATCGCTCAGATGGTGACTGACTAAAATCAGGGTAAGACCCGGATTGCTGAGCAGGGCTTCCTCCACGATGTCTGCGTTTTTTTGATCCAAGGCGCTGGTTCCTTCATCAACCAGCAGAATGGAGCGGCTGTGAATGAGTGCCCGGGCAATGGCGACACGCTGTTTCTGCCCGCCGGAAAGATTGCTGCCGTTTTCCCCCACCGGGGTATCCATCCCCAAAGGCATCCCCGCAAGGTCGCCGTCCAGTGCACTGGCACGGATGGCCTTTTCCAGCATTTCATCGGTAAAATCGAAGCCCAGGGTGATGTTATTACGAATGGTTGTGTTGAACAGAAACACATCCTGCTCGATGTAACTCATCTGCTGCAAGCGCTGCTCCTGCGTAAAGTCACGGGCATCCTTTTCATCAAAGCGGATGCTGCCCTGATAATCCGGAAGCCAGCCAAGCAGAAGCTTCAACACCGTGGATTTTCCGCAGCCGGAAGCGCCGGTGAGGGCATACTTGCCGCCCTTTTCAAATTTCAGGCTCGTGTTTTTCAGGACGGGGGTTCTGGGGTCATAGGAAAAGCTCACGTTTTCCAGAGTGATGCCCTGCTCTAGTGGGTTTAGTGCTACGCTAGGAATTTTTTGTTCTGCCCCGGTGTGGGCGGTGATATTCTTAAAATAGGGCTTACTGCCGGTCATGTCCAGCCACAGCTTTGCGGCGCTGGACAGGCCGTTAGCCACACCGGCAATCAGGTTGCTGCCCCCGGCCAGGACGGCGGGACGGATGAAGCCCAAAAAGGACAGTACCACAATCAGCAGGTCACCCAAAAGCTGCAATAGAACGCTGACGATACCGCTGAGGCCGCCTGCAACGCCGCGGGTGCGTGCCACCCGCCAAGCCGGTTCCTCCATTTCGTCACTGGCCGCGTGTCCCTCCCGGAGGAAGCGGCTGGTCTGGCCGAAGGAGCGGAGCACATCCAGGCCGGACAGCAGCTCCTTCATGTGGTTTACGGCTGCTGCCTGGGCCTGGGTGCAGGCTTCGCCCTGCCGCTGAATCCGCCCGGAAAAGAGCTTCGGGAGGAAGTACATGATAACGGCGGAAACAATGGCAGCCAGCATCAGCGACCAATGGAGGCTGGACAGGACGATGATACACCAAATCACCTGAGAAACCCGGCCTACAAAGTTAAAAAAGGCATCCCAGCCTAAGTGCTCCATCTGCTTAATGTCGTTGGTCAGCCAGGAGATGTACTCGCCGGAGGGCTTCGCATGATAGCTTTCGTAGCTTTTTCCCACCAGAGTCACATACAAGTCGTCTCGCACGGAATTGTTCAGCCGCCAGGTGGCGCGTGCCTGACTAAAATCCGTCAGGGTGCAGATGCCCATATAGGTTCCCCATGCCACGAGGCTAATGCCGCTCAGCACCAAAAACCGCTGAAAATCATACTGCATGGCGGCTTCAAAGGTGTCCATCAGCAGCAGCTGAACCCCGGCCTGCATTCCCCATCCAATGATTTGCAGCAGACACACCACGGCACAGATTTTCCAGTTTTTCCGCAAATAATAGGCCATATTGCTTTCTCTCCTCCAAAATAGGGGCGGTTTTCAATGCTCATTATGCTGCCATATTACTAAATTGTCAACAAAATAAACATAATTATGGACTGAAAAGGAATTACGACTTTCTGGTAAGTTTGCAAGCGCATCCACCGTCCGCCTGGTTGTCTACGATGATGCCTTTTCTACAGCAAAGGTTTAGACAGGCTAATAACTCTGGACACGTATAGCATTCTGGTTGTATATTACTACGACACCAACGTAATGCGATGGGTTCGTCAATCACAACACCTTTATCTGCATCAACTCGACCTACCAAATTATGGGGATTATCCAAAGCAATTGTGCATTTTTCGATACGACCATCTGCACGGAAAATAAAACCATATCTGCATGATGCGGAACAAATGCTTGAAAAAAGGCTTTCTCCTGCTTTGCTCCGTGGCATCCCTATCTTATCTAAATACGCATTGTGAATATCTTTCAACTCTTGCTTTGCGAGACCCAGGCTCTTTACACCATCCCCACCCCAATCGGTTACTGCGGCAACGCTGACGATAAAGCGTCTATCTTTTCCAAATAGGGAATAAATATAATCATGCCAACTGAAATCTCTATCTTCATTCAGAATGTTATAGCGCAACATAATGTGATATTGAAATTCACTCGCAGGCAACTTGGAAATGGATAAAAGATTATTCAAAATTCTTTGCAACGTTCCTTGACCGGACACATGGGGCCGCTTTTCATCATGTTTCCAACCGTCTAGTGTAATTTGAAAATCTCGAATCCCTACTTGATAGAATTGTCTAAATGTGTTTTCATCAAGGAGGTATCCGTTGGTAGTCATACCCCCACGATATTGAAATGATGACTTTGACTGAAGCTCCTGGACAAATCTTGAAATTTTTAATACGATGTCTGCACGCAATGTAGGTTCTCCACCGAACCAGCTAACGTGGACTTCCTGAAAATTAGGTGCTTGCTTTGCAATGTAATCACATATTTGGTTTTGCAGCTTCTCCGTCATTACAACAGGGTTATGTGATTCATAGCAGTATGGACACCGGAAATTGCACCCTTCTGTGGGCATAATCGTAAGGAGGAGTTTTTTATCCAGTAATGTTTTGGCTTCAACCAGCCGTGCTTCCACTTCTGACGAATTGACAAGAAATTCCTGGTCATGCAAAAATTGTGTTAAAGAGGTGCTTAACGTTGAGCACCCGCCCTTTGCAATTAAATCTTGAAATTCTTGAATGAATGCAGAATCTGAAATCTTAATTTCATTTTGCAATAATTTTGAAGATATATATACCGAACCACTGCGTTCTTCATAGGTGACATAGCTTGGAAAAAAGTACATATTGGTGCTCCTGGCTTCATCTAGAATTACAGGGACGGATTAGCCGTCCCTGCTTTGAGAATTAGCAACCGCAGCCTCTTCCGAGGTTGTGATTGTACGACGCTTCGTAGCAATCAGCGTTCTGGGTTAGAATGTCCTTCTTTTCAGAAACGATTTCCATACTGGTTCACCTCCTAACAAAGATTCAGTTGCAGTTTTCGACATATTTCATACTGCGCTAATATCATACAATAGCTTCACTTGATTTAACATTTCGTTTCATGTTACTCGAAAATAACACAAAACGATAAGTTCTGCCGAGGAGCGGTCGTTTTGTGTTAGGAAAAACAAGCATAAAACGATATGGTTTTTCACCTGTTTTTGGTCTATTGTTAATAGCGTAAAGCATATAAGAAAGAAAGGAAATAAGCCAAAATGAAAAAAATGAAAAAAGCAATCATCTGCATTCTTTCCCTCGCACTCTGCTCTGCGCTGTTTTCTCCCCTCCTGCCCCGGATGGTATCCGCAGCAGAAACGGAAGCCCCGTCCACCGCAGTTGCGGGAAGCGTCCCCGATGAAACCACGCCGTATGAAACAACGCAGGAACCGGATGGCAATACCCCTGACGCCCAAAGTTCAGAGCCCCATGATAAGCATGAAGGCTTCTAAAACGGAAAAGGCCGCCAAACGGATAGGTTTGGCGGCCTTTTCGTGGTATGCTCATGCTAAAGTGGGATAGAACAATGTATAGTCGATGTCAGTCCAGTTCCAATCCTAAGAAGTCCTTTGCCTCGACCCTGAGAATAGCAAGGTTGCTTTCATCCTCAATCGCCTTATAAAGGTAGTATGCCTGGCGGTATCGCTCTGCGCTTTTATCGTGATTTCCCAGGTGGTAATGGCATTCTGCCAGAATCATCAGAATATCCGGAAGAAAAGTATATACTCCGTAATCAATACAGATTCTTCTGGCGTATTCTCCTATCTCTATAGCATCATCGAACCGCTTTACGATTTCCAGCTCTCGTGCATAGTTGTAGGCTACCAGAGGAATTTGCGCCCGGTTGGGCGGAATATTCTTTAGGCTGGTTTGCAAATAGCGGAGCAGGGGCTTCAGAACATCGATGGCATCATAGTGCCGCCCCGCCCGGATATAGCAGTTTGCGATATTGTTGATTAGCTTAATCTCATTTTCCGTGTAAAGGCCACGCCCGATTGCATCCAAATCAAATTTGGGGGAGGTCAGGCGGATTGCTTCCAGCACCAGGGAAAGCCCCTCATCCAAGCTGTATGGCCCGTTCTCCGTTCCAAGAATATATTTTGAGCGGAGAATCAGCTGCCGGGACAATGTATCATCCCCGTCCATCACCTGCTCCAATTCCCGATGCTTTGCAAATGTTGCTTCCCGAATCCTGTTCTTTTCCTGCGGAGCTGCCCGCTCAAACTGCACATGGAGACTGGTAATTTCCTTTTCCAGGTTGCTAATCTCCAGCTCTTTTGCATTCAACAGTCCGTAAAACCGGTCGTCTGGCAGTCCCAACCGCTGGAGGAGTGCTCTGATGCGGTTCCGGGACGGTGTTTGGCGACCATTTTCAAACCGGGAAATGGTCATCGGTTCGCAGATGCCCTCACACAGCTCCTCCTGCGTCAATCCAAGCTCCAACCGGCGCTGGCGAATCACGTCACCCAGAAAAATCTCTTTCATATGACATTCCCCCTTGCTAAGGATTATACACCAATCCATCGCATATCGCAAGGACTTGTGTTTGTAAAGATGCTACAGAGGTTGCCTTTCAGGCGGCTTTACCGCTCATGGAATCATCATGGAAAACCCCGGCTTCCGCAAAAATAGGAAGCCGGGGCGATTTCAAATGCACATGGGCAGAGCAAACGTTATGGCTGCTTTTGAATGGGTGAAAAAAGTCTGAATCTCATGAATTGCGGTTAAGATAGGTTCATTTCCCGCAGGATATCGTCCAGATTTCTGCGTCCATATAGGATTCGCAAAATATAAATGGCTTCCATTTTCACATTGGGAAAATAGTACATAATATAATTGCCAACCGGCTTTTTGCGAATTGTTTTTTGCGGAAGGAAATCATTGACGACCAGGGCGCCACTTTCGGGAAATGAACAGGCTTCCTGGATGGCGTTTTGCAGCGTATTCAAAAACCCGGCGGCAGCCTGGGGATTTTCAAGCTGGACGGCAATATAGGATACAATTTCCTCCAAATCTGCCTCAGCTTTTTCAGTTAATTGATAGGTGAAGTCAGATGCCATATTTGTCCCTCAGCCCGTCAATAACCGCCGCACCGTCCTTTACCCGACCGGCATTTACGTCTTCCATTCCGGCAATCAGCGCCTGGGCTTCATACATTTTCCGCATGGATTTCTCGAAATATTCAATATCCATGACAACCAGGCGACCATAGCCATTTTTCGTCACATATACCGGGCCGTTCTCCTCGGCACAGCGGCGCTCAACCTCAACAGTGTTCTTCAAATCACGCATGGGAATAATCTGCATGGAATCAACTCCTTTCTTGTGGCTATATTATACCCTAAATATAGCCGCAATGCAAGAGCCTCTGCCGAAAATACAGGACGATTGCATGAGTTAAAATTATATGAACACATTGCTAGTATGAGGATATGGAACAGCCAGCTGCATTGTGTGGATTTAGCTTTTGGTTAGCACCCCTTGGCTTCCCCCGGGGTGTTGCAGAGCGCAGCGAATCTTTCA
>ERZ791887.334-NODE-334-length-51148-cov-4.889456_pt1 | contig 51148 bp, 39 predicted proteins | sample MGYA00510157_ERZ791887 | MGnify/ENA primary metagenome ERZ791887 (study PRJEB30046, sample SAMN00792112) | human gut metagenome | study: EMG produced TPA metagenomics assembly of the A metagenome-wide association study of gut microbiota in type 2... | reverse complement strand
GCTGAGACTGGGACTGCAAGATGATTGACGCCGAGATTTCCCGGCTTCGGATGGTGGCGATGAGCTTATCAAACTTCGGGATTTGACCGATGTTCGCAAACTCATCGAGCAGACAGCGCACATGAACGGGAAGCCGTCCGTTGTAAACGTCATCTGCTTTATCACACAAAAGGTTGAAGAGCTGGGAATACATGATTGCCACGACAAAATTGAAGGTGTCGTCGGTATCAGAAATGATGACGAACAGCGCCGTCTTTCGGTCTCCGATGGTGTCCTGCTCCATCTCATCGTAGCTCATCAGCTCCCGCAGCTCTGCGATGTCGAAGGGCGCAAGCCTTGCACCGCAGGAAATCAAAATCGACTTGGCGGTTTTGCCCGCAGCCAGCTTGTATTTCTTGTACTGCCGGACAGCAAAGTGCTGGGGCTTTTCCTTTTCCAGCTCCGCAAACATCAGATCTACCGGGTTTTGAAATTCCTCATCGTCCTCGCGCACTTCCATGGCGTTGATGAACTCAATGAGGGTGGAGAAGTTCTGCTCCTCTACCGGGGCTTCATAGTGGATGTAGCCGATGAGTGCCGTGTACAGCAAGGTTTCCGCTTTCACCCAGAAATCGTCCCCGGCTTTGCCCTCACCCTTGGTGTTGGCGATCAGGGCAGTCACCACTTTCAAAATATCCTTTTCACTGTGGATGTAGGCGAAGGGGTTATAGTGCATGGACTTTTTGAAGTTGATGGTGTTCAGAATTTTCAGACGGTAGCCGTAATGCAGCATCATCTTTCCGCACTCGGTAACGATGCTGCCCTTGGGATCGGTGACAACAAAGCTGACGGGGTACTTCTTGGACGTACATTGCATCAAATTGGGCTTCAACCAAAACCTCGTCTTACCGGCACCGGAACCGCCGATAATCAGAACATTTTTGTTCCGTGCTGTCTTGGGGTCGGCAGGGCGGTTGTTCATGGTCAGGCTCTCCGTCTGGGTGAGAATGATGTTATTCTCAAAATCCGGATCAACGTAAGGGGCAATGTCGGCGGCGGTTCCCCACCGGGCAGAACCGTACTCCTGGTTGTGCCGGAACTTCTTGGCATTTTTGCCCTTCACATAGACACCCAGCCGCATGGCTGCAGCGATGGCAATGCCGACGCAAAGATCTACTGGGTGGAAGCTGGGCAGCGGAACCGAAAAGGCATCTGACAGCCCTTCCAGAAAATGCAGGAATTTTCCAGCAAAATCAGCACCAGTTGCCAGCCGTGCGGCCTGCCCCAGCTTTGTGCAGAGCAACGCAATGAACACATAGGGCAGATTTGGCAGAAGTGCTTTCTTCCAGTTTACCTGTTTCACCGTTCCAGCTCCTTTTTCTTTGTCCGATCCACCACGGCGGACTGAATCAGCGCCTTGAACTGTTCCAGCTTGGCAAGGATAGAGGGGCGGGATTTCTTATTCACAATTTGTTCTGTGTACTCCTTGAAAGCGGCGGTCATGGCATCGGCATCCTGACTTTTGAAGAAAATCAGGTAGCGATCCTGTCCCTTTGCCTTGAAGGGGGCAAAGTCAATGCCATACTTCCGGGCAATGCGGTTGAAGGAACCGATATTCTGGTCTGTGACCTCCACGCTCTGTAAGCCCCGATTCTGGGCGGCGAGCTTTTTGACGGTCATCTTGCCGTGGGGCTGCTTGGTTTGGTGCTGGGTTTTCAGGTGCGTAAGCAGTTTCCCCAGTGCTTTTCTCAGCTCCTGCTCTGTCAGCTTGGAGCAGTTGACGATCAGGGTGACAACTCTCTGTTCCACTTCTTCCTGCATGGGACTTCATCTCCTTTCTGTGGATTTGCGGGGAGAAGGTAATCCCTGCTAGGGCGGAACCACCAGCCGGTGTAGCAGTATTTTCAGATTCATGGAGCCTCCTTATCGTATCTGGTCTTTGCGGTCATAGAGAAGATTGCCCCGAATGACCTTTGCATGGGACAAAATCTGAATGTTTCCGTCCTTTTCGTTCGCCAGAGCTTTTTGATAGCCCTTGTCGGAGAGAAACAGGCGCATTCTGTCGCCTTTGTCACCCACCGGGGAATCATGGGTCAGGACATGGAAGATAATCATGTGCCGGGTGTTTGTATCAAACCGGGCCAAGTCCATGTAGTCATGCCCCTTGTAATTCTGGGCACCAGCCTGAATCCGGGCTTCCTCCATCCGCTGGGCAATGGTTTTGCTGTTTTGCATTGTGATTTTCCTTTCTCACGGTGTCCGGGCATGAAAAAAGCGGCTCAGAACGAGCCGCCAAAATCGCTGTTTGCCTGCATGGTGTAGTAACTGTCCAGCGTAGAAACTGCGTTGAACAGTGCTGCCAGAAGATAGGCTTTGGTATTTCGTACCTGTGTGCGGTTGTCCTGAATACCGTCGCAGACACGCTCAATGTGCATGGCAGTGATTCTGGACAGCCGATCCTGAACATAGGCGGTTGCATATTCCGAATCCCTTCCGATACGAATAGTAGGACTGCGATTCATAGAAACCTCCAGCATGATCTCCACCAACTCGTCAAGCTGCTCCCGGCTATACCGTTCCCGCATAATATCATAATCAATCTGCTCTCTGATCTTTTCTCTTTCTGTCCTTCCGTCTGTCAGCGGAGCTTGTCTGTTTTCCAGAAGTGCCCCAGAAGGAAAGAATGAATCTTTACTTGATAGATCAGTAATTGATTTTTCTGTAATTGATTCTTGTATATTTAATTGGGCGGGATTTTCCTGTTCAGGTTCCTCCTGTTCAGGGATTGCCTGTTCAGGGGAAGCCTGTCCAGGATCGTCCAAGACAGGATAATCCAAAACTGGCTTTTCCCGTTTAGGTTTGGTTCCTTTCTTTGGAGGATTCTCGGAGGATGCCGGTCGAATGGGCTTTTCCAGGATTGTGTACTCTACCTCGGTCAAATGCCCCAGCTCATTGCGAAGCCGCCGCCGCTGGACATATCCGGCGTTCTCCAATTCCTTGATGGTGGAGCAGATGCTGTCCACTCCGTCCTTGCAAATGCAGGCCAGCCCCTTGGTGGTGTAGTCCCATCCCTCCGGTAGAGAAAGCATCAGGGAAAGCAGTCCCTTGGCTTTGAGGGAGAGGGATGTATCCCGCAGATGGTAGTTCGCCATCACGGTGTAGTTTTTGGTTTTGTCGATACGAAATACTGCCATTGTATTTTCCTCCAGCGCGTTCTAAGCGTTCAGCGCTCCATTCCTATTGAGATTTTGGGATCACTCAGGGTTCATAGATGACGATAGGGGCATCGTCGCCGTCTGCGTCATCATCGGAGTGGTACTTGTCAACCAGGTGCTGCCACAGCTCCAGGATGTTTACCGGGGCGATGTGGGCAGGCCATTCTTCTCCCTTGTATTCCCGGTATTCCGTCACATAGCCAATGGCCGCATCCACCATGCGGAAGCAGGAGGTGGCCGCAATGGTCATATCGTCCAGCAGCCACAGCTCATGGAAATAGGAAGTGGATACCTCCTCATCCTCGATGGGTTCTTTCTCGTCGCTCCAAAGCAGCGTGGCTGTGCCGTGAAAAAGCTTGGATGCCCGGTATTGGTGAACCGAGCAGGAAGCCCCGGCGGAGCAATAGGAGAACACGCTCTCCGCTTCATCACTCATGGCGTGATAGAGCCTGCTATAGTCCAGGGTGATCAGCAACCGGCGAATTTCGTTGGGGGTGCAGCAGAATTTCTCTCCCTCACTCTGGAAAAGAGTGGTGAGACTCTCCCGTAATTTTTCGATCTTGTTCATGTCGTTACCTCCTAAAATAGAATTATCTGGCCTTGCGCTTGTGGCCCTTTTTCTGCCGGTTGGTTTCCGGGGTGTAAAGGCTGTTGATGATTTCCTCATGGTGGACGATCTTCACGATGCCCTTGCTCTCCGCCTGTTTCAGCAGCTGGAACGCAGCATCGGGCAGATAGAGCCGAACCCGGTGGTGTCCGTACTCAACCAGGTCATCGAAAATGACCATATGGCGAACATCCTCCAGATACCGGTGGAGGGAAAGCAGGGCGTGGCCGTCTGTCACGGCGTAGTCATGGCTCATGGGTGGTTTCTCCTTTCAGCTTGAATACATCGGTGCCATATTTGGCAATGAGCATGGCGTTGATGATGAGCCGAAATGCTTCATCATCGATTTGGTTGGGGTCTGCTAATTCCGCTTCGGTGATGCCCCGGGCATGTCGCAGCCCCTTGGCAGCTTGGAACAGCACATTATCGTGAGCAGAAATGCCATTCAAGGTGGCATAACCGAACTCAATACCGCTGCAGTAGAAGCAATTGCCGGTGCGATTGAAAAGGCCCTGGTTGGAAGTCAGCAGGAACATGGCGGCATAGTAGCTGGGGGTGTTTCTGGACTTGTTGTAGCCCAGCTGATGGTTGAACAGCTCCATCCGGGTCTTGTGATTGCTGTCCGCCCAGAGATAGCCGGGATAGTTTGGGAGCAGGACGGACAAGCGGTTCCAAAGAATGCTCCTGCGGGGAATCATAGCTTTGACTGCACCCTGATAGGAAACCACCCCGGCTTCGATTCGTTCTGTCAGAAAGGGGCAGACCTCATGGCGGCAGCCCAGCTTTGCGGCATATTCGGTGCAGTTCCAGCAATTCACGTCTTCAGCGGAATAAGTAAATTTACGAATGTACAATGGGTTGCTGATTCTCCTTTGGTTAGGGAAACTCTGAATAAATCGTCTGCCGCTCAGCTCTTGCCGATTTAATCAGAGCTTCCTTAGAAATGAAAAAATCCCGGCAAGTAATCTTGTCCGGGTTTGCGGGGATGGGAATATTAGCGATTATTTTCTCGCTGTCGTTTTCTCAGCCAAACATCCAACAGCTTGAAGATGGTCTCCTCGATCCGTTTCGGAGAATAGGAACGAGGGAAATACTTTTTCAGCTTCTCGCCGGGCAGGGTGATGTCATTCCGCTCCGGCTTCTTCTGCTCCATCATAATAGAAAGCATGGTGTCCTCGTTTAATTCTCCTGTCTGGCTGAGTTTGCGCAGGCGCTGGGCCTGGGATAAAGATGGCGTTGCCTGTTCGCTTTCCATGGTATCCAGCAGCAGGTCCTGGCTTTCTTTCGGCAGGGCGGCAATCTGGTAGGCAGGACTGAGAGCAATTTTCTTCTCGTCCACCATTTCCATGAGCTCGGGAATCAGATTGTTCAGAGCGATGTAGTTGCGGACAGTATCTCCGCTAACCCCCGCCTCATCACCGACGGAATCGTCACTTCGGAACTTCGCCGAAAATTTCGGCGAAGTTAAATCAGAGCGTGCGCCCTGGCGTTTTAAGGCTTCCATTTTCAGCTTGTATGCCCTGGCCCGTTCAGACGGCAGGATATTCTCCCGCTGGATGTTGCTGTCCACCATCTGTATGATGGCATCGTTGTCGTCCAGATTCATCACGATTACCGGCATGGAATCCAGACCGGCAAGCTGACACGCCTTCTGCCGCCGATGCCCGGCGATGAGCTCATAGCTGCCATCCTCCCTTGGCCGAGCAATGGCAGGAACCAAAACGCCAAACTGTTTGACGCTCTCGACCAGCTCCATCATGCTGGGGTCATCCCGGATGCCAAAGGGGTTATCCGGGTGGGGGCGAAGCTGGTCGATGTTGATGCGATAGAATTCGCCCAGTGTTTTTTCAGATTGTTGAGGGATAAGTCTTTGCTCCTTTCGAGAAAATATTTATGAAAACGGCACCCTGCATAGCACTTGAATCGTAAGCGCTCAATAATCACCCGCCTAGCTTCTCCCCCCTGAACTATGAGATAATATCCCAAAACTTGAAAAACTCATGGTGAGTTTTTCAATAAAACGGATAGAGGTGGTGTCAAATAGGCAACATATTAGTAGTGTGGGATGCGTAACGAGCGCAAGAGTAGGCGATGCCCATAGAGGAGTGCGGAGCCAGTAGCTAATATGCTGTTGTCATTTTCATGCCATTCAATCTTCTTCGGGAACAAGAAACTCAACATCGCATTTCCACCGGAATTCACTTCCTCTGTCGATAAAGGCGATAACAAGCTGATAATTTTCAGCATCAAACGAGGCCGGAACGATGATCAATGCAGAATCTTTTTCAACGGAAAGCATTCGTGTATTGGGTAAATGCTCCGAGGGAACAAGCTTTGCCACGAAAAAAAGGTTATTCGAACCTAATGTCTCGGACTCTGTCCGGTTTCTATTAACAAGCTCATTAACAATCTCACAAATCGTATTTGTCAACGATTCTTCGTTGATATTAATCCTCTCATGTTGATATTTGTTATCAATATATTGGCCAACTATTGCTCCATCCTCGTTATAGACAGGAACTATTTGCTGTGATGCAAACCTATTTCGTATGAGCGGTATACGAATATGCCAGTTATTGCAATTTTCATCACGTAGATAATCCCACGCGACATTTGCAATGAACTCATGCTCTGGAAAAATGCATTCATCGTACTCCGAATAATTGTCTGCAATCGCAAAAAAGACAGTAGCACCCCTTTTTTCAATTGCACCATTTTCGCTACACTGCCACACTACTCGTGAATTTGTTCCTGTAATGTCATTATGTGTCTCAGCTAGGATTAATCTTCCCGAAAGTTCTTCCTCACGCAACACTTCCATTGCTGTGTCATAGGATGCCCCATGTAAATTGGGAACAATGCAGTATGTCATATTTATATATGCGGACGCAATTCCAAACACAATTCCGTAAATAGAAACCGCTAACGCGAGCCAAAGCGTCCAGGATATTTCCTTGTTATCCCCATATGTTTTTTGGAGTATTGGAATAATCACGGTTACTGATAGAGTAAAAATTGCAATTATAGCAGGCACATGAGGATATGAGACGATCAACAGCTTTTGAATTAACTGTAAGGGTAGAAACAGAAGAATACTCAATAGTGCAACTACAAACCACAGAGGCCAGCTCCTGTGCAACGAACCCATCCCTTTTCTTATCACTCTCCATAACAAAATCAAACGATGCTTCATCATACTAATTATTTACACCCCCATATGATTTGGTTCGTATGCACAGTTTGCTAACCACCGTAATCGTCGGGCAAAAAGGGCGGTTGTTAGACGGGCGAAAAGGACCAGACACACCTGCGTCAATAGTATACATACCATCTGATACTAAGACAAAAATATCAATATATGCGTTTGTTTCGTAGGCATCATGTTCAGATTGGATCATAGAGTATCTTTCTTCTTGTGATCCAGCGTAGCTTTCATAACCCTCTCTCATAAACTCTATTCTGTCGTTAATGTTCAAACAAAAAGATTTCCATCTTGAGTTCGTTCATTTTCAATTTGGGGCGATCGAGCGGCATCAAAGTGAAGTTTCCTTCTAACCTCGTGAATGCGAATAGAAAATTTTTCATTGCAACTGGCACATTACGGAAGGATCATTTTGTTCCAATTATATTGTAAAAAACGCGCAAAAGTCAATATCATTCCGTCCTTCTTATTCGGTAATTCAAACAAGAAGAAATATCTCAAGGGATGTTTGGGAGAAACTACTCCCTTCTAGTCATACATGTGCTTTCAATTTTAACCGATACTTTGCGTAATGGGGACCCACGAGATAATCAATCACCCACTCCTTCGGGATCAAATATGTCGTTCTGACGTAATAATGCTTCACGCGGTTTTCTCGCATCAGCTTTCTTGCTGTGCTGTCTGCAATGCCTCCCAGCATTTCTCGGAATTGCAGGAGATTGACAACTTCTGGGTAACTGGCATATTTCCTACGATATTTTTCTCTTTCGTTCATGTTCTATCAGCCTTTCCAAAGTCTTGTCAATGACGGGTATGGCTGAAAGATGGTCAGGAGGGATATTTCGCATCCTTCCTACTCTCCTCTCTTAATCTCTCTCCTATTCCCCCAATATCCCTCCTATATCCCTCCTGCCAGCATTTTTTGATGCCATTTCGGGGTGAATAATCGATGAAGGATATTGAGCGGGTTCTCAGTTTTATTCTCTATTTTCAGAACTTTTCTTTGCAAAAACTCAGGGATTAAGTCCTGTTCGTGGTGTAACAGAAACTACTAACATTCACTAACGTACACCAAGTTCCAGATAGTGTGCAAAACTCAAAATCCACCGCTGGCGACAGCGTACCGGTTCGAGTCCGGTCACCGGCACCAAAGTTGCCCTCAGGCAAGGGGGAAAAGATAACAGGGAATACCGAATAGGCAAATGGTTCTGTTCGTTATTCCCTGTTATCTCTTTTTTTATCCGCCGGGTGCAGCAGGATAGCCGCGCAGCGTCAAGCCCTTATTTTTGCGGAAAATGGGCGCTCTGCCATGACACAAATTCCGGGGTGGGATTTTTCGCCCGCTTTCTGAGCTGGAACAGGTGAATTTCATACAGCTCCTTTTCCCCACCGGCTGCATCCAATTCCAATCTTTCCACCACATCCCAGCAGTCCCGGCAGAGGCTGATTTTTTCATCTTCCTCCCCCACCGAATAGAACATCTCGAACAGCTTCCTCTTTTTTCCACAGCAGCCGCAAACCATAAAAAGCTCCTTTCATTCGTCCCGCGCCACAGTTAAATATCCACCTTGTTTCTGAAATCATTGACACATTCTGTTATACATCCTTTTGTGGACTGCGTCAACCATTTCAATTCGTTTTCCACCGGGATATAAATCCCGCGTTCCCGGCGTTGACTCTTTTGGGGATTGCCGCTATAATAGAGAAAACAACAAAGGGCGGTATCTCATGAATTTTTCTCCCGACTCCAAATTCACGGCAATGTGCGTAAGGCTGGTGCAGCTGACAAAAATCAATTTATTATGGCTGTTGTGCAGCCTGCCTCTTTTTACCGTCGGCGCTTCCACCTGTGCCATGCTGGCCTGTCTGACGGCAATGCAGCAAGAGGAGGACTGCGGCGCAAAGGTCTTTTTTCGATCCTTCCGGTTTCATTTCAAGCGGGCAACGGTGCTGTGGCTGCTGGCCATTTTTCTGGGTGCCATGCTGGCGCTGGACTATCGGATTATTGCCCCTCTGGACTTCCCCGGAAAAATGGCGGTGGTGGTGGTCATCTGCTTCTGCGCGCTGGCGCTGATTTTGGTATCCGGCCTGGTTTTCCCCCTGCTGGTGCGCTACCGTCAGTCCGTCCGCGACACCGTCATCAATGCGGTGCTGCTGAGCATCGCCCACCTGCCAAAGATGCTTCTGGTCACGGCCATGAATCTGCTGCCAATGCTGCTTCTGGTTGTGCTGCCCCAGGTATTCTTCTTTTTCAGCTTTCTGCTGCCCGTCTGCGGAATTTCCCTGATTGCACTGTATGACCTGCACGTGACAAACAAGATTTTTGCTGCCCTGGAAACGAAATAAAAAACGCCGCTGAATCTGGAAGGCTCACTTCCGATTCAGCGGTATCATTTTGTTTCTTTCAGCGTTTTCGCTTACTGTACTGCCGCAGATATTCCATCTGCTCCCGGTCTTCCTGCTGCCAATTCTTTCCCCTTGCGGATGCCACCAGCAGTGCATAGTCCACAAGCGCCGCCAGCACCAGCGCAATGATTCCAAGCACCATGTTCATTCCCCCGCTGGCATTATATGCCGCCGGGAACGGAACCATACATTAAATTTTTACAGCCCCAGCAGCTCCCGGGCAAAGCTCCCGGCGGCCTGTGCAATCTCCGGGGGAACCAGCTCCCAATTAGGCTTGCGGGAAGTCAGGTTGTGGGCATCGGAGCCGATGAGCTGAAATTCATCCTGAGAAAACATTTTCACCGCCTTTTTGCGGTTGAAGAAGCCCTGGAAAAATTCGCAGTTCACCTGCATCAGAACGCCGCCCTCCCGCAGCTGCTGCCAATACTCCTTTTTCCTGCACAGGTGAAAGTACCGCTCAATATGCGCCAGCACCACCTGCATATCACTGCGGCTGTTCATATCCAGAACGGTGTCAATCACCCGGTCGTTCCAGGGCTGGAAGGGCATTTCCAGCAGCAGCACGCCGGTATTGCCAATGCACAGCCGGGGCAGCTGCGCCACATTTTCCATTCCGTCAAAATAATAGACCTCCGCCCCCATCAAAAACCGGGGCATCCCCGGCTCCAGGGCAGCGGAAAGCCGCTGCCAGGCCTCCTCCCGCTTTTCCAGAAAACGCTCCGGGTTTGTCTGGTCGGCGTAAAAATGGGGCGTTAAAATCACGGCATCCACGCCCTGCTGCTGCTCCAGATGCAGCATTTGCAGGCTTTGCTCCACGGATTTACTGCCATCATCCACGCCGGGGAGAATATGGCAATGAAAATCGACCATCGTATGTATTACTTCCTTTCCGATAAAGGCAAAACGGCGCAAAGCTGGAAAAGGGGGAGCGGTTCGTTGAATGGAACCAGCTGCCGACTGCCGCCCCTTGACCCCGGGGGAAGCCAAGGAGGGGGCAATTCTTTTCGCTTGTGCGCTTTACTTCACAGCATCCAATCGCTTTAACATTCTATTATTTTACACGAATTATTTTTGTTTGTCAAACGTCTCTGCGCTTTTCCAGGAGGATTGCGTGAGTTAAGAAGATATGAACACGCTATTAACATGAGGATATGGAACAATCGGCTGCGTTGTATGGAGTCAGCCTATGGTTAGCACCCCTTGGCTTCCCCCCGGGGGAAGCCAAGAGGAGGTTGCGTGAGCTGATTCCATTCAATGTACCCATCCATTCCGGGAACGGTGGGTTGCTAAAAATCCCAATCATTTACAAATTGTTTACTCGTGCAAACGTCTCTGCGTTTCTCAATTTTTCTAAATTTGTATGGTCAGATACTCCAAATTTTTACAATACAAAAATTGACAGCCATCCGGGCAAATGTTATAATATGGTATTAAGAAAATTATTTTAGAACGTAGAAAGCGGGGTGACCGGATTTGGCTTCTGTTCTTCAAATCCAACCCGGCACAAAACTGCGCATGGCGCTGGATGTGCCCATCGGTCAAGAGCCTTCCTTTAGTCTTATCTGTACCTTTGTAAAACCCCTGGACAGTGCCTCCTTCCTGATTTCCATTCCCATGAAGGACGGCAAGCCGCTGCCCCTGGACGAAAGCCAAAAGCTGCTTATCTGCTTTGGCGCTGGTTCAGAAATGCAGATTGTGGCCGGTTACGCCGACGACATTGTCAAAGAAGGCATCCGGCGCTGCTGGAAAATCCGCCGGGTTTCCGAGCAGCGGCAGTTCTTCCGCCGCGTGGACGAGCGTCTGCGCGCCGCCATCCCCATCACCTATTCTCAGCTCACCTGGCAGCCCCGGGAGGATGGCTCCATCCCCACCGCAGAGGGCATGACATTGGATATTTCCGCCGGCGGCCTTGCCTGCTACCTCAACGACGGCATGGCCGTGGGTGAAACCATCGAAATGAACCTTCCCTCCATCGGTGTCAGCCGGGAGGGGCAGGCCATCTGCGGTGTGGTAGCCGTCATCTGCTGGACGCGGGAAGCCCCCAAGGGCAGCCCATTCCGCAGGGTAGCCGGTGTTCAGTTCCGCTTTGCCGACAACGAGGAGCGCCAGCAGATGCAGGACTATGTGCTCAACATCAAGAAACGGTATAAGCTATGATAGAAACAGAAGGAACACAGGCCGCGCCCGAAGCGCCACCGGAGCAGCCCAAAAAGCTGCCCAAAAAGCGGCGGCAGAAAAAGCGGGACATGATGCGCATCGAGGCGCTGGAAAAGCTCATGCAGGAAACCGGGGGCGATGTTGACCCCGATACCATCGTCAGTATGTATTTCCCCCACCGCCGGCGCAAGCTCCTGGCTGCCGCCCTGCTGCGGCTGGACAAGCTGTGGCTGTGGTTTTTGGGGCTCATCGTGCTGGTAGCGGTGCTGTTTCTGCTGGCATTCAGCCAGGAGAAGATGGGCAATTTCACCATCAACCTCAACCGGCTGGAACTGTTCCGCAAGGGCATCGCCATCGACTATGACCCCAATTTTTCCGCCCCCACCGCCCGACTGTACGCCGACACGGTGCTGGATGCCACCAATATTTCCGTTGATGACATTCCCTCTGATGTAGACGACATCAACGGCAGCCACAACGGCGATAATTACATGGCCTACACCTATTATGTCCGCAATGCGGGCAAGGAGGACCTGAATTATGTTGCCAACATCAAGCTGGTTTCCGCCAGCAAGGGCGCAGAAGAAGCGCTGCGGGTGGCCGTGTGGCGCAACGGCAAATGCACGGTGTACGCCATGCCGACATCCGGCGGTGAACCGGAAGCAGGCTGCGTCAATTTTGAAAGCCGGGAGGTAGTGTGCTCCTTTGCCGAATCGGATTTTCTTGTTGGCTATGTGGATAAATACACCATCGTCATCTGGCTGGAGGGCAGCGACCCGGAGTGCGTGGATAAGATAGTCGGCGGCAGTGTGGAGCTGTCCATGGACATCGATTCCAAGGAGCACAGCGATACAAGCCTCCTGCAAAAGTTCATTGCCGACATCCGCGACACCCTCAGCGATAACAAGCCCATCAGCGCTTCCGGCACCGATGCCCCCGATTATTACGAAAGCGGCGAGGTTACATGGTTCAATCGGAGGAATCAGGAATAACGGGCTAGAAATCCCCCCGTCCCTGTAGGGGTCGCCAATTTGGCGACCCGTCGTTCTCCTGGCACGAAGTGCCCTCGGCTTCCCCCGGGGGGAAGCTGCTGAGCGAAGCGAAGCTGATGAGGGGCGGCGACAGGTTGGTTTATGAATGCAGCTGGATGAGTGGCGTATGTTCTGGTTTTCTCCACTCAACGGGGAAATCTGAAACTTTTAGCTATCGCCACCCCTCATCAGTCTTTTTGCCAATCGGTTCCGAAGAGCCGATTGGCAAAAATCCAGCTTCCCCCCGGGGGAAGCCAAGGGGTGCGTGACCGGGCGGGTTCCATTCATCAAGGGATAACCACTTATGTATATTATCCGCGCCACAACCGCGGATGGATATAAAATCCATATGCCCGTTTAACGGGTAACGAATACGCAAAAAAAGGAGGGATTCTTTATGAATTCCAAAGCAATTAAGCGCCAGCTGCTGGCCGCCATCGCCATGGTGCTGGTGGCTGCTATCGCACTGGGCAGCTCTACTTACGCATGGTTTGCTAACAACACTAAGGTTACTGCCAACGATTTGCAGCTCACTGCAATGTCCAACGACACCTTTTTGCTGATTAGTGCAACAAAAACTACTGCTACAGACATTCAAAAAGATGGTAAGACCACAGATTCCATGGGAATGACCGCAACTACTAAGGTTTATCCTTCTGCTCCTGCTCTGAACGATACTGATACTGGTTATCTGACCACCAACGGGAAAAAAGTTGGTGAGGAAGCCATTACAGTTGCTGGTGTAAAGATTACTGACGCAACCAAAGCAGCAGCTGTTACCAACTGGTATACTGCGAAAGCTCAGACTACCAGTGCCTCTACTATCCAGGCAGATTCTGCTCGCCAGCTCGTTGCTTTTGACGATTATGTTATTCACAAAACACTCTATTTGACTGTTGCCGTTGGCTCTGATGTTGCCACAAATTTAAAGGTTACCCCCACGTTTACTCAGCTAGAGAACGGCACTGACATCAGCGCAGTTAAAATTCTCCTTGTTACAGACGATGGCGCTTGCAAAGTTCTTGACAATAATAGCGGGGTCGTTGACATCAGTGGTGATAATAACGATTTGACTCAAGACACTGTACGCAAAGTAGACCTGTATCTTTACGTTGATGGTAACGATACTCAGATTTATACCAACAACGCTGCTAATCTGAAAGGCGCAAGCTGCACTCTCGAGTTTAACGTCGAAACCAAGGCCGCGTAATCTAATTGCTAGCTTTGTGCTATTAGTCTCCCCGGCTGGGGCTTCTCAGCCGGGGGACATCTCCCACAAGATGCACGCCATGGTTGTGGCATGGCAGGCATCCCAAAGGGCAAAGAATGGCTTTGCCTTTTGGGATACCTTGATGTATCGCCCGCTGACGGTTTCACCGCCGCATTCGATTGCCGCACCACCCGTAGGGGTCGCCAATTTGGCGACCCGTTGCTTCCGAGACAACATGGTGCATTGGTTGTGAATTGCTTATGGTTTCTTCCCCTTGGCTTCCCCCGGGGGGAAGCTGCTGAGCGAAGCGAAGCTGATGAGGGGCGGCGATGGCTAAAAGTTTCAGATTTCCCCGTTGAATGGAGAAAACCGAAACATATGCCATTCATCCAGCTGCATTCATTAACCAACCTGTCGCCACCCCTCATCAGTCTTTTTTGTCAATCGGTTCCGAAGTGCCGATTGCCAAAAAATCCAGCTTCCCCCCGGGGGAAGCCAAGAACTCAAAAACCATTAGATATTACCATTCAACGCACCGCTCAGTTGCGGAGGCGGCGGGTCGCCAAGTTGGCGACCCCTACAAGGGCTGTGCAAGACCATGAGCATATACCACTTATTGTAGTGCACCCCCTCAGTCAGCCCGTTCGGGCTGACAGCATTTAATCGTGGAATGATTGCCACCGGCAATCATGATTTTAGAAGATTCGCTGCGCTCTGCGACACCCCAGAGGTGGAGCCAAGGGCACTTCGTGCCAGGCAACCTCTACAGAGGGCATTGCACATCCCACAGAAACCATATACAATATATACATATAACATACACAGAAAGGAGCAGGGTGCTTGAAGACAAACACGCAACACCTGCTGCGCAGTTTTCTGCTGGCGCTGCTGGCGGTGGTTGCAGCGCTATTAAGCATGGTTGCCGCTACCTTCGCCTGGTACATCTATAATACCTCCGCCCGCACCACCCGGGTGGAAATGGCGGCGGGCAGCAGCGTCACGCTGCAAATCGCCAACAGTGCGGACGGCCCCTGGGGTTCCTCCACGGTGATGGAGGAATTCACCGGAAAGCTGGTTCCCGTCTCCACCGACAGCATCCTGGGCGGCTTTCAGCGGGTAACCGGATTTGAAACCGCCCCCGCCTCCGGCGGTGCATCCCGGCTGATTGCCAACGCATTTGGGTCCGGTGTTCCCTCGGTGCATTATTACAAAACCTCCCTGTTTCTGCGCTCCCGCTCCAAGGATTTGAACATTTACCTTGCAAACATCGGCTTTGAGGACGACAGCACGGAAGACCCCATCTCCACCGCCATGCGGCTGGGGCTGGTGGTGCAGGGGAAGGAATACATCTTTGAAATCAACCAGGCGCACAACCCGGGGGCGGACGACAACGCCGCCAAGGAGCCGGAGGGCGGGTATGTGCTGCTGCACGACCGGGAGGACGGCAGCACTGTCCCCTTCACGCCCCTGAATGCCGACAATTTCTGCATCTACGACAACACCACCGGCACGGTGACATTGAAGCCCGCCTCCACCCTGCTGTTCCGCGTCCCCGGAAGCGAGGGCGGCTACGGAGAGCCGGTACAGGTGGACGTATACCTGTGGCTGGAGGGCTGCGACGAGGACTGCACACTGAATCTGGCAACCCACACCATGCGCAACATTGCCCTGTCCTTCTCAGGACTGGCCGTTGCCGACGAGGAGGCGTAAGCCATGGATAAAAAACAGGCGCGTACCGCTCTGCTTTCCGCGGCGCTGGCTCTGCTTGCCGTGTGCGTTCTGCTGGCGGGGGCAACCTACGCCTGGTTCACCTTCGACACCTACACCAATGTGGTTCCCATGGAGGCGCGCATTTCCGACGGCGATATGAACCTGCTGATTTCCGAATCGCGCAAGGGTCCCTTTGATGTGAGCTGCCCGCTGAACCCCGAAAATTACGCAAAGGTGCTCTACCCCGTGTCCACAGCGGATTTGGATGTTTTTCACCTTGACAAAAATCAAAACGGTGAAATTGTCACCGACTACCGGCTGGCCACCCAGGAGGATTTAAATCATTCCGTTATTTACGGCACGGTTTACCTGAAAAGCGAAGGCCGCAGCTGCGACATCTTCCTGAAAGCGCCGCCCCTGAACCTGGGCAGCGACCCCCAATGGCTGGCCGCCGGACGGCTGGGGCTGCAAATCACCGGCAGGGACGGAAAAAAGCTGAAATTCATTCTCCGGCTGGACGGTCTGGGGCAGACCGGCACCGCCCAGACGGCAGTCACCGTTGACAGCACCGGCAGCGTGGTGGTCAATGCCGCCGGGCAGCTGACCAACGACCCCTCGGAGCCAATCAGCAAATATCTTTATGGTGTTGGCACCCCCACCGCCCTGTGCAGTATGCGGGCGGGCGAGATTGCCCGGGTGGACTACTGGCTGTACCTGGAGGGATGCGACACCGCCTGCATCATGCCGGTGCAGGAGCGGCAGCTGGCATTGCAGCTGGGCTTCATCGGCAGGAGAAATGATGCCGACAGCACCGACGAGACAATGCCCACGACACAAAATCGCTAACCGTAGGGGTCACCAATTTGGTGACCCGTCGGCGGCAGAGCCGCCGCATTCGGTTGCCGCACCACCCGTAGGGGTCGCCAACTTGGCGACCCGTCGGCGGCAGAGCCGCCGCATTTGATTGCCGCACCCCTGTTGGGTGATATGGAGGGAAATCCATGGAACTTCCTCAGCGAAAAGAGCATCGGCTGGCAGGATATGACTACAGCAGCCCCGGTGGATATTTCATCACCATCTGCACCAAGGACAAGCGGAATCTATTTTGGGCATCCAATCAACTGGTAAACGACTGTCCCATTTTAACCCCTACCGGCAAAATTGTTCTCAGGTGCATTCAATCCATTCCGATACTCCACCCAGATATTCAGCTCAGCTTGTTCAACATCATGCCCAATCACATTCATTTAATTCTGGAGATCCATGCACCCAAAGCTACCTCTATTCGCCACATCATCGGACAAATGAAGCGCAGCGCATCCATGCAAGCTGGTTTTCCCATCTGGCAAAGAAATTACTATGACCACATCATCCGCAACGATGTCGAATATCAAAATGTTTGGCGGTATGTTGAAAATAATCATTGGAAGTGGCGGGAGGATTGCTACCACTCCCCCGATGATGAATCATTGCCATTCCCCCACCCGTAGACCCGTCGGCGGCAGAGCCGCCGCATATGGTAAGCGTCCACCATTATACATGACCGCTCGATTACGGGGGGCAGCGGGTCGGCAAGTTGCCGACCCCTACGGAACTCAGAAATCGAAACCGTCCCCCTCTGAACGTGCCGCTCAGTTGCGGGGGCGGCGGGTCGCCAAATTGGCGACCCCTACAGAGCATGGTGAAAACCGGGGGTGCGTACCATTCAACGAAGCGCTCTGTTGCGTGAGTTTCGGGTCGCCTGCTAGGCGACCCTTACAGAGTGTCCTCATAAATCATGCAATAATCAATCCGAAAGGAGGCAGCATCATTGAAAAAAATTCTGCACTGGTTAAAAATGGTCTATTTTACCATGATGTTCCTCTCTGCGGCACTGGCATTTGCGGCTGCCACCTACGCCTGGTTTACGGCAAACGAGCAGGTTGAAACCAGCCGCATTACCGCCGAAACCGGAAAGCAGAACCTGGAACTGCAAATTTCCAGAAGCAATTTTAACCCCGCGCCCAATCAGGAGGTGGAGCTGAAAGCCCCTGCAAACCTGCTCATGCCGGTATCCACCGCTGATCTCAATACCTTTGTTTATAACCCCGTCACCAACGGCGATATTGCCGACCGTTTTCTTCCCGCAGACGAAACCCTTTACTACCATGACACGGTTTATCTCCGTGCCAAAGGCACCGAGGTTTCCAAGGACATCCGGCTGGAACTGTACCTGGACGACAAAGTGGACATCACCCAGAGCATCTCCGGCGAGCTGCTCACCGCGGCGCGGCTGGGGCTGCGGCTGACGGACGAGACGGGCAGCAGCACCTTCCGCATTCTCACCCTCAGCGACGAAAACGAGGGCAGCGGCAACACCCGCCTGAACGGCGAAGACGTTGCCCCCGGAAATGTCCTCACCCTATCCGGCGATACCCCCATTGCCGTGGCTGACCCGGCGATTCCCATTGCCAATGTCATGGCACAGGCTGCCCGCACCCCCATTGCAACGATGGAGCAGGACAAGGTTTACCGGGTGGATATTTACTTCTATCTTGAGGGCTGTGACCCGGACTGCACCGATGAAAAGGTTGGTCTTGACCGGGCAGCACTCCAGCTGGGCTTTTACGGGAAGCCGGTTTGGAAGGAGGCATAAGGTTTGAAGCAGAAAAGCTCAAAAAAGTTCCTATCCACCTCTCTGCTGCTGGTGCTCATTGCCTTGGTCAGCCTGACCGCAGCAACCACCGCCTGGATGACCATTGCAGACAGCACCCGGCTGAAAACCATGCGGCTGGATGTGACCAGCGGCGCAAACCTCCGATTTGACCTGGACTCTCACGAAACCTTTGAGGAATATGTCAAATCCCTCCGCCTTATTGATATTGCCGACCGCATTCTCCGCGACCAGGGCTATCATCCCAGAGAAAATCCCCTGAGCCCGGTGACCACCACGGACTGCATTCACTTCACCCTGGAAAACGGGGAACCGGCAGCAAAGGAATCCTATATGGAATTTGTGCTGCATTTCATGGCCACCGATGACATGGTGGTGCATCTGACCACCGCCGGTGAGGAGGGAACCCGGATTTTTTCCGACGAAGTATCGGACATTGCAAAGGCCATGCGCATCAGCTTCACCGCCGATGACAGCACCGCAGTGTATGACCCCGGCATGGAGCCAGGCTCAGAAGAAGGCCTGGGCGGCAAAATATTCGGCCTTGCCAGAGGCAACCGCATTGTTTATGACGCTTCCAACACGCTGTTCTTTTTGAAAGCGGGTGTTGATAAGCCGGTAACCGTCCGCATCTGGCTGGAGGGAACCGACGAAATATGCACCGATGCCCTGCGGGGTGTCCCCTATCACATTCAGCTCCGTTTCGTCGGCACGGACGAAAACGGAAATCTCCTGGAGGACTCCAGAGCCACCACCCGGCGCAGTGCCGCCGCAACCCCCACAGAAGAGAGGAACGAAAACAAATGAACGCACTTAAAAAAGCAGCCAGTATCCTGATCAGCACCGTTTTGTGGGCAGTTATTTTGCTCGCCGCACTGTTCGCCTTCACCACCCTGGCCACCAAGGATTCCAGCCATGTGGCAAGCCTTGCCGGTTACACCCCCCTGAGCGTGGTGTCCGACTCCATGGCTCCCACGTTCAATGCCGGTGACCTGATCATCATCCGCAAATGCGACACCTCCACCCTGGAAAAAGGCGACATCATCACCTTCCATACCATCATCAACAACGAATTTGCCCTGAACACCCACCGCATTGACGAGATTCAGGAGCAGGGCGGTGTCCGCAGCTATGTGACCAAGGGCGACAACAACCTGATTGCCGATGTCCACATGATTACCGACGGCGACATCGTTGGCAAGTTCGTCACCCGGCTGCCCAAGTTCGGCAAGGTGGTGGACTTCCTGTCCAGCAGCATGGGCTTCCTGCTGGTTATCGTGCTGCCCCTGCTGGTTTTCTTTATCTATCAGGTGTATCATTTGGTCACCGTCAGCATTGACCTGAAAAAAGCGCTGGCCGTGGAAGCGGTTCAGGAGAGCGGACAGGCCGAGGACATTCTTGCGCAGGCCGCCAAGGCAAAGGAAGAAGCCGAAAAGGCAAAGGCTGAAGCCGAAGCAGCCCTGGCCGAAGCCAAGCGCATTCGGGAGGAAGCCGCCAAGACGCAGGACGGGGAAGTGACGGAAAAACATGAGTGAATTTTTAAAATTTGCATGGGAGGTTCTCTCGAAAATCGTCTATAACCTCGCCGCCCTGGCCGTTTCCCTGTGGGAGCTGCTGGTGGCCGGCTGGAAGGATTATTTCGGCATTTTCCTCAGCTACTTCCCCACCCTGGGACTGACCGGAAAAATTCTTTCCGTCCTGCTGATGGTGATTCTGGTGGCCATTGCCGCGCTGGCCGTGTTTCTGGTGGTACGCACCATTGTCATCCGCATCCGCCTCAAGCACGACAAGGTGGACAACGCCGCGCTGTACCGGGAAATCGGGCGGCTGAACCGGCAGGTGCTTGACCTGATTGACGAAAAGAACAAGGTGCTGGCCTTGAAGGTCAACGCCATGGGCGGCACGGAGCACATTCCCTACATGGGTGCTTCGGCACTGACGGAGGACGTGATTCCCTCCGTTGGAAATGTCACCGGCATTCCCCGGAAGGGCGGCACGGTGGCCAACGCCGAAATCGTGGTGCAGAATGCCTCCCTGAACAGCACCGATGGTGCCGAAAGCGCGGAAACCAACCGTTTCCCCAAGCTTACCCTGGTAGACCAGCGGTATGCAGACTTCGTGGAGCCGGTGTTTGATGACGAAATAACCCTGGCGCAGCTGGTGGACGACTACCGCCGCTTTGCTTGCAGCCAGATGCACCTATATTACACCGAAGAAATCATCCGGCGTTTTGTGGCCGGTATGGCATCTTCCAAGCTGCTGATTCTGGAAGGTATTTCCGGTACCGGTAAAACCAGTTTGCCCTACTCCTTCAGCCGCTTCCTGGATAATCCCGCCACCATGATTTCCGTCCAGCCCTCCTACCGTGACCGCACGGAGCTTTTGGGCTATTTCAATGAGTTCTCCAAGCGGTTCAACGAAACAGAGTTCCTCCGGGCGCTGTATGAGGCAGGCTACCGGGAGGAGCCCAGCATGATTGTGCTGGACGAGATGAACCTGGCGCGCATCGAGTATTACTTTGCGGAAATGCTGTCCGTGCTGGAAATGCCCAGCCAGGACGAGTGGGTGCTGGATCTGGTTCCCACGGCCTGGCCGGGTGACCCCAAGCATCTGTTTGACGGAAAAATCCGGGTGCCCAGCTCCATCTGGTTTGTGGGCACGGCAAACAACGACGATTCCACCTTTACCATCACCGATAAGGTATATGACCGCGCCATGCCCATCGAGCTGAACGAACGAGCCGATGCCTTTGAATGCGACCCCCAGGGTTCCTGCCGCATCACCAGCCAGCATCTGGAGCAGATGTTCGCCCAGGCAAAGCGGGACTACCCCATCTCCCAGGAGACAGAGGAGATGCTGCAAAAGCTGGACAATTACCTGCAAACCCGCTTCAAGCTTGCCTTCGGCAACCGTATTATCAAGCAGATGCACGACTTTATCCCTGTGTATGTGGCCTGCGGCGGCACCGAGCTGGACGGCATGGACTATATTGTGGCACGCAAGGTGCTCAAGAAGTTGGAAAGCATGAACGTCACCTTTGTGCGGGATGAAATCCGCAGCCTGATTGAATACATCGAAAAGGTCTTCGGCAAGACCAATATGCCTGACAGCAAGGCATACCTCACTCGTATTCAGAACATTTTCTAACGCTTTCTGTCACTGCATCCCCGGAGGCGGACAGGTCTCCGGGGGGTGTGACCCCAACCTCACAAACGCTGTAACCGATTTTTATCGCGTTATTTTCTATAAATTCTAAAAAATACCCAAGAGGGGGAACCGAATCATGGCCGACACCATCAATGACCTCTACTTAAAATATGTAAACAGCGTAGGCAGTACACTGGAAGACGACCGGTATTTCCGGTATTTGTTTGAGATTGTCCAGGCAGGTGCCAATACGCTCCGCCAGAACCATCAGGTACTCCACAAGGTAGTGGATGAGCGCTGGCTCACCACCATTGAAGAAAGTCTGGATGCCCTCAACCGCATCACAGAACACCCCCGGCGGTTTATCACCAGCACCGAGGAGCTTGTGCCCGTGGAGCTGGCGCGGAAAATTACCGCCGAAAGCGTGCGCCACCTGAGTCAGAACACCCAGTTTATCGCCAGCGACAAGGGCGGCGAGATTCATCCCACCAAGGTGCTCAACAGCACGGTGGAGGAAACCTATGACCTGTACGAAAACCGGTTTGTTTACCACCTGATTCAGCGGCTGGTCACCTTCATTGATAAGCGCACGGATGTTATCTTCTGGTCTACCGGCGATGAAACCAGCAATGTCTTGCAGGTACACAGCAAGGTGGACGATGCCTATGAGCAGATTGAATACAACCTGGAACTGAAAATCAAAAACCTGCAAAGCTTTGCCGAGAACGACAGCGACAATATGCAGGTCTTTATGCGCATCGACCGGGTGCGACGCATGGTCACGGCACTGCGCAGAAGCGCATTCTGCGAGCTTATGTCCGGCTGCTCCAAGGTGCGCAGTCCCATCCAGCGCACAAACCTGATTACAAAAGACCCGGACTACCGCACCTGCCTGAAGCTGTGGCAGTTTCTGGAAAATTATGACGAGATTGGCTACACCATTGAGGAGCGGGAAACGCCCCTGGAATTCGACGAAGAATACCAGCTGCAGCTGTTCACCAACCTTATCACCAACTACGCCGTGTTCAAAAGTCTTTTGGAGGCCGATGCCCGGAAGCTGGAGGATATCCCGCCTCAGAAGCGCAAGGTCATCAAACCCAAGTTCATCAAGCAGGTGCAGGAGGAAATCGTCACCGACTACAACATTCCCGATGTAGAAGTGAGAAAGGTGATTGTGGAAGAAGTGACTCAGGCGCAGTTGGATGCCGAGGCAAAGCTGGAAACGGAAACCGCCCTGCGCCAGAAGGCCGAGGAGGCACAGCTGGATGCCGAAAAGGCATTGAAGGAATACCGCTGGCAGGCAGATTTCCAGCTGGGCGAAGCCGAGCGGCAGGCAGAAGACCGGCTGCAAAAGGTCAAGGCCGATGCCCAGGCCGCCCAGGAGGCCGCCGCCAAGCGGGAAAAGGAGCTGCTGGCGCAGATTGCCGCCATTCAGGCTCAGGCCGAAGCCGCCAGGCAGCAGATGGAGACAACCGCCGCCAAGCAGCAAGTCGCCTTCCGAGAAGCGCTGGAAGAACAGAAGCAAAACGCACAGGAACAGTTCAATCAGGCCGCCGCAGCAGCAGCCCAAAAGGAAGCCGCAATGAACCGCCAGATGGAACAATACAAAAAGGCCGCCCAGGAGCGGCTGGAAAAGGCGAAGTCCGAAGCTGCCAAGCGGGAGGCTGCCCTGACAAACACCGCCGAAACCGCCAAGCGCCGCGCCAAAGAGTCCGTCACCTATGCCAAGGACCAGCAGCGAGAGGCCGAAAATGCCATGAAGACAGCTCAGAAGGAACGGGACGATGCCCTTGCCTTGCTGCGCACAGCGCAGGAGAAAGCCGCTCAGGAAACCGCCGCCCGTCAGGCGCTGGAAAAGAAACTGGAGGGCAGCGGCATCCAGCGGTTCTTTGGCAGAAAACGCAAGGAGGAACAGGAAACATCGCCCGCGAAGTAATTCTCTGGGCGTTGATACCCTGCCATAAAATAGATTTCTATGAAAAGCAAGTGGTTTTTTTCACTCATCAATATTGCAGCCATCTGCCTGATTGCCATGTCCATCTTTGTGCTGCTGACGGTGGTACTCACTCCCGCCGGGCAGGTACCACGGGTGATGGGATATAGCATTCTGCGGGTGCTCACCGGCAGCATGAAGCCGGAAATCCCCGAAGATTCCATGCTGCTGATTCAAAAGGCGGATGCTGCCTCCCTGCAAGTGGGGGATGTGATATCCTTCTTCTCCCCCGACCCCTCCCTGAACGGTGCTCTGAACACCCACCGCATTGTGGGCATTGCAGAGATGGACGGCTCCTTGCAGTTCACCACCAAGGGGGATGCCAATCTGATTGAGGACCAATACCCCGTGGACGAAAGCCGGGTGGTCGGCAAGGTTCTGTTTGTTTCCACCCGATTGGGGAAACTCCTCCGCCTGATTTCCAACCCCCTGGTGTTCGGGCTTGCCGTGCTGTTGCCCCTGGTGCTGATTCTTGTGGGCAACCTGGTGAGCGCCCTGAAATCCGCCGCCCGCCTGGCAAAAGAGGAGGAGGAAGCCGCCGTCCGTCAGGCATTGGAGGAATTGAAAGCAAAGCAGAATGCCGCAGAAAAGTGAGGTACTTCGCCATGCCCAAAAAATCAAATTCCGAGCAGAACACCCAATCGTTTATTCAGGCCGCCCGCAGGCAGATTATCCACAGCGCTATTTTTGCCGTGGCCGCCTTGGGCGTGATTGTGTTTGCGTGCTACGCCTGGTTTGCCAACAACAAAAGCGTCTCCGGTACCATCGGCTCCATCCAGATGCTGGGAAGCCTTTATGAGCTGGCGGGTAATGGACGCGGCAAAACCGATAACGGCTATGGTGTTTTCTATGATAACACCAAAACCGGTTTCGGTTTTAATGTGCTGCCCGCCGGTGACTTTTCGGCGGGTGAAGAATGGCCGAACCTGGAAGCGACCGGCACAAGTCAGGCCATTCGCTGGCGGCTGAATGACAACAGCCAGATTGGCAATTTTGGAGGCAGCACCGGCATCAGACCCGGCTCCTCTGGAATGCTGCAATTTTATGTGATTCCCAATGCCACAGGAACATTGAGCCTGCGCTTCCGGCTGGAATTGAAGCCCCTGAATGATGACGGGTCTGCCAATACCACCGAGACGCTAAACAAACTGTTAAAGGGGCACCTGCTGTTTTACATTTTGGATGCCGAAGGGACTAAAATCTGGGTTTCCTGGGATGGCGACACATCCCGCCCCTTGCAATTTAACGTCCCAGCGGAAACCAACGTTGGCGTTCCCCAGCTTGTCACCCTGCACTGGCAATGGACCGCAGAGCTGAGCGAGCTGATAAAGGACACGACGCTGAACGGTAAAATCCACGAAAACAGAGAGCTGCTCTTTTACAGCGAAAGCGGAAGCATTCCAGAAGCGGATAATATTAAAGCAGCGATTGACGAAAATCAAATCACCGAGCTAACCAAGCTCTATAATCGCGCCGACCGTTACATCGGCTCACAGCTCACCTGGCTGGAAGTGAAGCTCACCGCCCAGCCTGCCAGCTGACAAAGGAGGGGTATCATGACTCCAAAACATACACGAAATCGCCTCCGGTGGGCGCTGCTGCTCAGCGGGATTCTGGTTACTGCCTCTGCTTTGGCGGCGGTGATGGGAACTGCCGCATGGCTGACCTCTCAGCGCAGCCTCAGCACCCTGACAAAAATCGATTTTGTCACCCTGACTCTGGAAGGGCGGACAGAGGATTCTGTACCGGTGAATCTGGGGGCGCTGACCATCGGTGAAGCCAAGGAAATGCCCTTTCGCATTGTCACCAAGAAAAATGCAAATTACATTTTACAGCTGGCGCACACCACCAATCTGCCCCTGACCTACGAAATCTACATGGCAGATGAATGGGCGCAGAAAAGCAACACACTGGTAAAGGCTGCCAATGCCCCAGAAGCGCAGCATCACGACGAAACCTACAGCACCGGTGACACCGTTCAGAAAGATGCCGAGCCACTCTATTGGCTGTCCGACACCCGCAGGGCGAATGCCAGCACCGGCATTGACTATTATGTGCTGGTGGTCAATTGGAAAAGCGGCACAACCGCAGAAAGCGTAATCAACAAGGATACCGAAATGGTCTACCTCTCCGCGAGCTTATTAACGACCAACACAGGAACGACAGGAGGCACAGGCAATGCAGAATCATCCGAACCAACAGCGTAAGTATGTGCTGCTTCTGCTGCTGGTGCTGTGCTGCGCGGCAGTAGCCGCAACGGGAACCTATGCCGCCTACTCCACCTCCGGCTATGTCAAGCGGGTAATTGCGGCACAAAGTGCAAAAAGCAACAATGCGCTTCGCTTCTCCTCCAACTATTTAACAGAGACGAGTAGCGGCAATCGACTGGTCAGCGTCACAAACGCGGGAACCAGCGTCATTGTCGGCATCACGGTCTGCAATTATCCTCAGGATGACTCTACGCTGTTCAATGCAGATACCATCACCTACACCATTTCCTTCAAGGTTTACGGTGATGACGGCAACGAGATTGCAGACAGCGGAATTACGTTGGGCGAGTCTGGATCCAACAACACGCTAACCGGCGGCGAGACATCCCACCATCTACACAAGTTGACCATTCCAAGCGATATGCTTGATGAAATCAGCGCAGGCTACATTGAAGTAACCGCGACCCCCAGCGCACCGGCTGGCTTGCCCAACCTTTCTGCAAAGCTTCAGATTGTCCAGGCCGCCGCCCAACAGACCGGCTGGGCGGGCGGGATTACCAGTTTGGACGATGCCATTAACTATCAGATTCACGGCACCAAGCAACAAACCTTGACAATCACCTGGAATGAAAATGTTGTCTCCCTGAGCAAATGGTCTGCGGAAATGTTGGGACAATCCCCCACCTCTCCCCTGACAATATCCGTGGGCGGTGAGGGCAAGCCCACCAGCTATCTGCTGCAATTCTACTGGGTCAACGGCCCGAAGACTTCGGACGAAGCGGGCATCACCCTTAAATAATCTACCTTCTTTCTCCACACCCGCGTTCTGAAAGGAATGATGTTCTTATGACAAGCAAGCAAACCAAGCGGATTGCATTTTTGCTGGCAGCTTCGCTTTTGATGAATACGGCAGCACTGCCCGTCTCGGCGGAATCCGATGTTGCAATTGTGGAAGAAGCACCCACAGAGGCACCTACCGAAGCGCCTGTTGAGATTGCGACGGAATCGCCCACCGAGGCTCCCACCGCCGAAGCTGCAACAGAGGCTCCCACAGAGGCCCCCACAGAGGCTCCCACAGAGGCAGTCACGGAAGCACCTACCGAGGAGGCAACAGAAGCCCCCACCGAGGAAGAAACAGCGGTGCCAACCGAAACGCCTACCGAAGAAGCACCCACTGAGGAAGCACCTACCGAGGAAGCCCCCACTGAGGAGCCTACTGAGCCGCTCACCAGAGAGGATATTCTCGCCGCCCAGCAGGAAGGGTATCAGCAGGCGCTTTCTCATTTCCGCTCCATGGATATTTCCGATGACCGCACCATGAGCCTGGAATGGTGGTGTGTGATGACCGGGAACGTCAGTATGCGGGAGCCGGACTATTCCATCCTGGACACGGCGGAAGGAGCCGAAGTTTCCCAGGAAGCGGCTGCTGAAAAAACCTGGGCGGATTATATTGTCTTCTCCGAGGTTATTTCCGTCCGCTCGGCATCCGACCTGATTCTGCTGTCCTACGTCTCCCCCAGCCTGTACCAGAACCGCACCGTCACCCTTTTCGCGGATGCCGGGAACGAATTTGACCTGGTGCATCCCCTTTCCGTCACCGCGGAGCGGACGCTGAGCTATCGTGGCATGGGTGACCTGGGTTCGCCTTTCAGCGGCACCATCCGCTATGCCGAAAACTCCGAGAACATCACCTTTGTGCTGGATGCTCCGCTGTTCATTGGCCTTTCCACCAAGGCAAAATTTCTGAATAGCCTTAACCAGCCTAACACCATTTTCCTTATCAGCAAGGCAGGCTTTGCTTTTGACGGCCTGCTGGCTCGGCATATACTGGGCGAACAGCAGGACGAAGCCAACTGGTTCATCCAGCTGAATGCACCTGACTTTACTGGCGGAGCCGTTTATGTGCTTCCCAGCCTGTTGGGCATTCTTTATGGCAACGCCAATGTCAACCTGCTGCTGACGGATAACTCCTGTCTGTCCCCCTCCCCCCGGGGCTATCTGTGCGCCACCATGTACGCGCAGTCCTCTCTGAGTGCGTGGAATATCACCCGCAGCGTTTCCGTGCCGCTGGTAGGTGAAAAGGCGGACGATGCAGTGCTGACCACGGACGCGATTCTCCCCACAGAGCCTACCGAGGAGGCCACGGAACCTACCGAGGAAGTCACTGAGCCTACCGGGGAAGTCACTGAACCCACCGAGGAAGTGACTGAGCCTACCGAAGAAGTGACCGAGCCTACCGAGGAGGTCACTGAACCTACTGAGGAAGTGACTGAACCTACTGAGGAAGTGACTGAGCCTACCGAGGAAGTGACTGAGCCTACCGTGGAAGCTACCGAGCCTACTGAGGAAGTGACTGAACCTACTGAGGTCACTGAGCCGAGCCAGGATGCAACCGAACCCACCGAAGATGCCACCGCCCCCACCCAGCCGGGGAAGATTCCCATGTACTACGAGGAGATGAGCGAGGAGGAATTCAATGCGCTGGTGGCATACTATTGCGCCATGCCCATTGTCCCCGGTAAGATGCCCCTGGAATGGTGGTTTGCGGTGTGCGGCAAGCTAACGGAGCTGCGGGCCTACCTGGCTCTGAAATCCCAAGAGCCTGCGCCGCTGCCCGACGAATTTGACGTTAAAGAAGTTGACAGCTCCACGGACAGCACCCTCCCCACCATCATAACCTACCCGGAACCCACCGAAACAGAAACTCCCGCCCCGACGGGAGCTTCTGTGCAGAATGAACCGGAGGATGTTCAGACAGCGGGTGCGCCGGAAGCCCTGCTTCTGGATGCACCGGAGGCTGCTGCACCGGCAGGTGAACCGATGGCAGCGGAGGACGCTCCCGCCGCCATGGCAGAACCTGCCGCAGACGCTCCCGCCGCTGAGGCGGAGGCAGAGCAGCCCGCCACGGAAATGCCTCTGCCGGAGGATTCCCCTGCCCCCACCGAGGCAACGGAGGCAACTGTGGCAACCGAGGCAACGGAAGCAGCCGAGGATGGTGCTGCCGCCGAGCCCGGCGACACCACCGGAGCGGACGAGGGCATTGCCCCCCAGGAAGAAATCAAGCTGGACATCAGCTCCACAGACGACCTGATTAAGCTGTCCTGTGTGGATGCTGCCGGGTATCAGCATGAAACCATCACCGTCACCGCTTCTTCCGGTTCCATCAACCTATGCGACAAGCTCAGCGGCGGAACCACAACCTTTCAGGGTTTGGGCAGCGATGCTGCACCATTTGCCGGAACGTTCCAGTATTCCGGCGGCTCTGAAAATACATCCATTACGCTGAACCGTGGGTTCTTCAATGCCCTCTCCGCCAGCGCAGCCATTGACCACATCAATCTGACCTGGGCGGGCATTGTGGATGAGAGCGTTGATGCCGCCATTCTGGCACTGACGGTCACCGACGGTACCGGCAGCTGGACAGTCAATCTGGACAAGCACACCGGAGATACCAGCACCACCGAAAATTATCGGCTCCCTGCCCTGATTCACACCATTGCAGCCGGTGCAGCTGTTACCCTCACCGCCACCAATGCTTCCACCTATCCCTTTGGCGGGCAGGGCTTCTACTGCGACAATCTCAGCGGCACGCTGACCGTCAATACCCCCATCCTCCCCACATTCAGCACCACAAAGGACAACGTGGGCGGTCTGGTGGGCAGCATGATCGGAAAAGCCACACTGAACGTCAATGGCAGCATCACCATTGATGTTGCCACCAGCGGCAGCACCGCCGGCGGCTTTGTGGGCATGATGGAAGCTGGCACAACCCTGCATATCAGCGGAAGCACCATCACCGTGCAGCAGGTGAGCGCCTCCCGTGTGGACGGCTCCTGCGTGGGTACGCTGGTGGGCGAAGCCACCAACCCCACCTTCACCTTTGAAAATACCTCTATTTCCGCCGGTGCTGCCAGCGCAACCTCCGGTTACCACCTGAACGGCAGATTGGTGGGCGGTCTGGTGGGCAAGCTGACCTACAGCAAAGAAGGTTCTCTGTCCGTCCTGCCCATCGTTGGGCTAAAGCTGCTGGGTCATAACTGCGGCGGTCTGTTTGGCGAGCTATACAACAGTAGTAACTTCTCCCTGTCCTATGAGAGCGCAACGACGCTGGCTGATGTCACTCTCTCCGGTGAAGGCGGCAGCGGCGGCGGTCTGGTGGGCTATTATCAAGCCTCCACAGCGGGGGCTTCCTTCTCCGCAATCAATACCATCGTCAAACTGGTGGTGGACAACCAGGATGGGCGGCGTTACACCAATGTGGGCGGCTATATTGCCACCGCAGATGGCAACGCTGACAGCAGCATCACCTTTGAAAATGCTAAGGTGGGGGCGCTCTCCACCACCTCAACTGCTGACAGCCTGGGCGGCTTCCTGGGTGCAGTCAACGGCGGCAGTAAGCTCTATCTCACCCTGTCCAGCTGCACCGTGGAGAATCTCTCCCCCGCCCAAGCGGCTAATTCCGGCGGCCTGGTGGGCAAGCTGGGGAGCATCACTGCCCATTTGAAGGTCACGGACAGCACCGTTTCCGGTGGCAGCATCAATTCCAGCAACAGCGCCGGTGGTCTGGTGGGTCAGGCAGAGGATCACGGTCATCTCATCGAGGTGGACACCTTCACCCTGACTGCCGCAACCATCCAGGGCAACAACTGCGGCGGTCTGGTGGGCAACATGGTCTCCGGTGTGCTGTATCTGCACAATGTCCCCGATCTCACCATCAACGACCTTGCTCCCGGTGCATCCCACGGCTGGATTGTGGGCAACCGTGGAAATACACTGGTTTGCTCCAAGGTAGCCTGGACCCCCATTGTCGGCAAAGAACTCAACGACACCGGCATCTGGGGGCAGGTGTTGCAGCTGAGCAAGTTTGATGAAAACTTGGTGACGCTGGATTCCCAGAATCACAACGTCTCCATCCGGGCGCTGCCCCAGAAAGCGGGCGACTACTACGCCATCAATACGCTTACTGACTTTGCTTCTGTTGCCCTGCGGCTACAGCTCAGCCCCGTGGGAATGCTGACCATTGATAGCGACATTTCCGGCGGTGCTGTCAATCTGAATTTGAATACCAATATTGACCTGACCGGCACCGGCCTCACCGGCCTGACCCGGGACAACTCCGTGGGCGAATATTATAGCTTCAACATCCAGGGCAATGGCAAAACCATCACCCTGCCCAATGTGAAGATTTTTGCAGGCCCCGGCAGCCATATTTTCCAGGGGCTTATCGGACAGTGCCGCAGCGGTCTGACGCTGAACAATCTGACCGTTGCAGGCGGCAGCGATATCGTCTGCCCCGATGGGCAGAGTACCTCCGCCTTTTGCGGCATTGTGGGTGAGACGCTTTGCCCCGCCACCTTCACAGACACCACTTCCAACGTCTCCTGGACCCTGGACGGCAGGGCGCAAAGCTCCGCTCTGTCCGGTTTCATCGGTGTTGTCTCCGGCGGTCACGCAATCAACTTTACAAATTGCAGCTGGGCGGGGAAACTCGAGGATAAATCCAGCACGAATAACGGCGTGTGCCGGCTGGGCGGCTTTATCGGCTACAGCAATAACAATGCTACCCCCAGCATTACGGTCAGCAACTGCCCCATCGGCGGAACCGTCAAAAACACCGAAAGCAAGGACAATGAGGCAGCCATGGGCGGTCTGTTCGGCAGCCTCCGGTACTGCGGAGCGCTAACCATCGACGGACTGACCGTCAGCACCACCATGGAATCTACCAGCAAGCATTCTTCCGGCGGTCTGCTGGGCTATGAGCTGAACTGCGATGATGTTACATTCAGCGGCGTGGTGATTGACGGTGCCAAGCTCACCACCGACACCAAATTCGGCGGCCTGATTTATAAGGGTGCTGGACATTGGAAGGTACAGGGCATCCACTTCAAGTCCGCAACCATCAGCGGTCAGACCGATGACAAAACCCCCAGCGGTTTGCTGGTGAGCATCGGCTGCTCCCACACGGAGGTGGGCAGCTATAACGGCTTGTATCTGGAAGTGGCGCACGGTGCTTACAAAATCGAGCCGGATGTCACGGTCACCATCTCCGGCGGCAGCTATTTTGACGAGCTGGTGGGGCGCTCCATTTATGATGCCAGCAGCGGGCGCAACGGCATTGTGTCCATTGCCACGGAGAATGCAGCGCACATTGACCAGAACAAGAACGGCTGCAACACCTACAAAAACCAGCTCCAAAACTGGGAAAATCCCTGCACCCGGTATTATTACAATCTGGATGCCTATTTGACCAGCGTTAAGGACAATGACGGCATCATCAATACTCCGCAAGAAATGGTGCTGTGGAGTGCCTACAACGAGTGCCGAAACTGCACCATAAACGGCGGGAATAACAGTGGCTCCTCCTCCATCTGCGACTCCTTCCAAAAAGGAAACCTGAATTTGATTAAAGGCGACATTGACCTGAGCGGCTATTCTTTCTATCCTGTGGTGTTTGATGGTACCAGTATTGAGAATGCTACTATCACCTTCTCGTTCCAGGATCTGGAAAACGCAGAGGCAAACAACAAGCAGCCCTCCAACAGCCAGCGCCAGCACGCCGGAATGCACACCGGCATCTTCAAGGAAATCACCAGCAAGAATGCAGCCCTCACCGTCAATAATCTGACGCTAAAGGGTACGGTGGGCAGCCTGGGCAGCAGCAGCGGCGCATTGGTGCGGGATAAGGTGGTTGGTGCCGTCAAGCAGAGCGAAACCGACAAGGAATTCACCCTGCTGGACATCCAGAATGTGACGCTCAGCGGCATCCGGGTCCTGCCTGCCCCCACCGGCGACAGGGTATCTCCCCTGCTGATTGGCTCCATCGGCAGCCATGTGAAGCTCCAACTGACAGATGTGACAGCCTCGGGCTATGAGGCAAACACCACCGCCGCCAGCAGCCTGATTGGCAATGTGGGTGATTCCACGGCGACCAACATCGACCTGGAATTTTCCAAGATGAATCTCTCCCCGGATAACAACAAAGCCGACTGCAAGCTCTTTAGCCATGCGCTGTTCCTGGAAAGCTTCCAGTATTCCACCGGATGCCGGGGCGTGTACAATTTCACCAGCAAGGAAAAATACACCATCGGCAGAGAGGTTTCCAACACCGATACCGGCAGAAACCCAGGAAAGCAGCATTGGTTCTTCTATGAATGGGACACGCCGAGTGGTCTGGTCGCCGGAGAAAACGGTGCGGACGCAGCGGCGTTCACCCGCTATGTTGCCCAGGAAGAAAACGGCAGCTACCATGAACTGGACGTGAACCTACAGCCCCTGGACCTGATTGAGGGCTGCGGCACCTACTCGGACCCCTACCGGATTACCGACGGCAATGTGCTATGGGAGGTTGCCAAGGCGCTGAAGCAGGACGGCAAGAACGAAACCTGGAAGGTCAGAATCAACACGGCGGTTCTTCCCTCTACCGGGGCAGCCCCCGACTTCTCCCAGGATGACGGACATATCCACGATGGCGCTACAGGTGAACAGGAGCTGGTGCTGGAATGTGATGCAGACGGAAAATGGCACATTGCAGATAGCACCGACACCCGAGAAATCGACTCTGCTCTGATGCGGGAGTATCTACGAAATGCCTACTACATGATTACCTCGGACATCGAACTTCCCAGCGAATGGACCGGCCTTGGCACCGTCAGCGCTCCCTTCCGGGGCGTGATTGTGGGGCAGAAGGAGGACGGGGGAAACCCCACCGTTACCGTCACCACCACCGGCGCACAGCAGTTTGGCGGCCTCGTCCTGTTCAGCCAGGGCAGCGTGATCAAGAATCTGAACATTGCATTCCGGAGTCAGGATAAATTTACCATCAGCGGCTCCGGCAGCATCAAAGATTATTCAAGCGCCGTTTTCTTTGGCGGTGTTGTGGGTTGCTGCAATGCCGGTGATACCGTTATTGACAGTGTCACCGTCTCCCTCCCCGCCGCCTTTGACTTCCCGGGCTACTACGTCGTTGTGGGCGGCTATGTGGGACTGGTGGGTGGTGCCAACAACCAGGGCGGCGGCGGCGTGGTGTTCCGCAGCATCAGCAACCCCGGTGACCCCACCGCAGGTAGTCAGTTTACCTATCCCTATTCCGGCTCCTATGTGGGGCGTGTACTGGACGGATATGCGGTCAGCGAAACGCCAATCGATAATGGGAACAGGAATTATCAGGTTCCCACGCTGACCAGCCCCATCCTTGACTTCACTAACGACACCGTCACCGTGGGCAACGGGGATGGACTTTGGCTGCTGTCCGCCATGGAAAACAGCCGCCACGGCGGCGCATATACCCGCGGCAAGCCCAGAACCTGCGCCTATGCCACGGTGGGACAACCCATTCCCGACGACGTGAAGGGGGATGAAACCGGCAGCGGACAGACCAGCTTCTATCTATGGAAGCACTACGGCAAGACTGCGCTGCCCACCAGCTTCCAGCTGGTGTTTACCGGCAACTGCGACATGACTTCCTTCGGCAACGGCTTCCGGGGCATCGGCGTAAGCCAAGGCACTTTCCGAGCCTACCTAAATGATTACCCCGTAATCACCGGAATCGACGGCGGAGGTTTCACCGTGACGCTGGCGCAAACCCGTGAAGAACCGAACGGCGAAGCAGCCGATTGGGCAGCCATGGGCGTTGGTCTTTTCCCGGTGCTGAACGCCGGACAAGACATGGTCATTCAGAAGCTGAATCTGGCGGGAACCGCCAATTTGAGTGTAGGCGACCGAGCTAACAACCTAACACCTCTTTTTAATGGCGGATACCAGCGCACCATGGTTGGCGCAGGTATGCTGGCAGGTGCACTGGTCAATCGCCAAGCCGGTGCCAGCATCACCATCCAAAATGTATCTGCCAGCGGCAGCGTTGTTACCAACGCCCTGATGGCAGGCGGCTTGATTGGCGATTGCGGCTCTCCGGTTACAACAATTAACGGTGCTGCTGCCTTTGGAAAACCCGCCAGCATCACCGTAAAAGGCTGCAATGTATCCGGTGTCACCGTAAAAGCCAGCTCCATTTTCGGCGGCTTCATTGGCTTCGGCTATGCAAATGCCATTACCATTGAGGACTGCACCGCCACGGGCATCACGCTGGCAGCCACCGGCCCCCAGTATAGCGGCAAGCTCTGGAATTATGTAACTAATCAAGGGATTGAATGCGGCGTAGGCGGCATCATCGGAACGGTCTATCAGTCAAGTCTGAACATCAATGGAATTACCCTCAAAAAACTAGACCTGAGCATTCCATCGGGAGAAGTGGGGGCGAAATCTGGTCTTGGTGGCATTGTGGGCAGTATGCACGCAAGTGGTGATGGTTCCCTGACCAATATCACCATGGAAGGTGCCATCAATATTTATGGTGACGGCTCCACAAATAATCCAGCTGTCGGTGGACTCATTGGCATCCTGCGGAATGACAACACCGCAGCAGCCCAGTTTACAATTTCCGGCGTGAACATCGCCACAGCGGATGGCTCCACGCTAAGCCAGCGAGGCTACTATGATGGCGGTCTCATCGGACTTACGATCAAACCCACTCATCTGCACATTGGCGGTGCAGCGGAAAACGAAGCTGTCCGGATTGGAAATGCCCCCGACAGTGTTACCATCTCCAAAGGTAGCGGCGGTTTTAACGGCTTTACCAGCGGCGTGGTAAGCTCTACCACAGGTTCACTCACCATGACCATTCAGAACCTGCACATGACCGGGGTAAAAGTCACAGGGGCAGCCCTTACCTCCCTTGTTTTTGCCGGTGTCGAATCAAGCTACATCACCGCCACCATCACGCTTAAAAACTCGGAGTTTGTATCTTGTATGCTGCAAAGAAATGGTGAGGCTTATTCCGGCTATTTGTTTGGCAGCTCTTGGAACGGAAAAATTCACTTTGACGGCTTCAACCTTCTGCTGAAGAAATGCACCACCGCTGCCCCCGGCATCTTCACGGGAGAAGTCAAAGGCGGCAGTTATGCGCACCTCACAGCGGTCAGCCTGGTAAACTGCTCCGGCGGCGCTAGGGACTTCTACAGCGGAAGCGACGCTTATGCCATCCGTGCCAACTACACCGGCGACCAAGGCTACCAGAACAGCAGCAGCAATCCCTGGATGGACTGCAACCCGCTTTCCAATCTCAATGGTTTGGTGGATGGGATTACCACCCCCATCGCCGGTAACGGCGCTGCCTTCGTGGAAGACGGCAAAACGCCCGTTGCCAGCAAAATCGTGGAGGATTCCAAGACCAGCTCCACCCTCGAAGCCAGCAAGCGCCACTATAATGCCCGCGCTGCCGCCGACTTCTTTGCCGCCAATGACTATGGCATCTCCATCTCCACCTTTGGCGCCGCCGGAGGCAACGCAAGCACAGCCGGGATGCCGGACTTCCCGGTGCTGGTGGTGCCGCCGTTGGGTCGAATTACAGCCAGCAAATCCATTTATGGCTATATTTCTATGCTGACCAACACCACCACGGACGCAACTACACTAACGAGCAAGCTAAAGGGAAGCATCGCCGCACAGACCTATCAGTGGAATGAAGGGAAATTTACAGCCATCACGGATTCCTCCATCACCGTGGAGCAGGACGGCACCATCCACGTCATGCCGGGCAAATACGACAATACCCTGAATCAGTTTACCCTGCTGACCGTCTCCTACAAGAACCCCACGGGCGGAGACCCCTACAAGCTCTACATTCCCATCGTGGTGCAAAAGCTGCTGAACTACCACTTCTATGCGTCTGCCATCTCCGGAACGCTCTACAACAGAAAGCCCTATGAGGCGGTGGATTCCCTCGTCGTCACCACCCACGGTGACCAGGTTACGGTGCTGCTGAGCTATGTTTACGACAATGGGAAAACAGGCAGCCCGGCCATTGCAGAATGGCAAAATTCCATTGACAACGGCGATAACCTGCTGTGGAACTTCGACAAGAAGATTGTGGTGGCACGGGACGGCAACAATGATCTCCCCACCGGCACAAAGCTGACCCTGGTAGACCGGAACAATCGGGATAGAGCCTACTACGCTACCTACGACGGAAGCGGCATCATCCCCCTGAACAGCTTCAAGGATGCCGCCGAGCAGCCCTATGAAAAGAACGCACTGTGCGATGCCATGGGGCTGGAAGCGAAGAAAGACGACAACGGGCTCTTTGTTACCACAGACAAGGCAACTGCAACCGTCCGGGTGGGAGAAACCTACTACCGCCCCGCTGCTGATTCCGACACTGATACGAGATACAGCATCACAGTCGGAAATGCAGCGCTGCTGGAAGAATACTACCTGACCATTCAGACACCGGCAAACTCTGAAGAACTCTCCAATGTCAAAATCCAGTGTGAGGCCAGTCTGAAAAATGAAACCGGCGACAAGACAATGCTGCCGAATAAGTTTATCGAAGCGGATTCCCAGCACCCCTACACCCACAACAATGCGGAAAACCGGATTCTCTTCGGCAATTTCTTCCAGCAAACCGTCACGGTCACCACAAATACCCCTGAGGAAATCTCTGACGCGAACAACACCATCAACGCCACCCTGACGGTTGCCATCAACTACAAAAGCGATGCGTGGAAAGAGCGGTTTGCCCCCTATGCGAAATCTATCCAGCTCTACCAGCGGTTTGAACTGCAAGCAATTGACTGGACTGGCGGCACTTCCGCCTCCACCAGCTTCACCGACCGCACCGCCACCATTCGCTATCTCAATGGCACAACCCCGGTTGGCAGTGCGAAAGCAACGAAATTGGGTGCAGAGGGCATCATGGTGCTGAAATTTCCTGAAAGCGTAACGGTTTCCACGAACACGGGACTGAATGCCGCAACGCTGGTTGCTGAGGTCAGCCTGGCGTATACGAGTGATCAGATTCAGGCGCAGTTCCATACCCGCAGCAATGATACTGATGGCTTGCAGCTCTGGGCAAACTCTCACCTGGCTTTCTCCGATGCCGCTTTGGAACGCAGCAATAACCCCACCAGCGGCTATGACGCCGGGCGCTTCTATCGAACAGAGAGCACCCCTGCAACCCTGGTATACAACGCCAACGGCACCGATGTGGATGCCCGCGTGAATCAGCTGGGTGTCAACGGTCGGGTGCAGGATGCAGCCAGCATCGACTCCGTTGCAACCTACAACGTCTCCGTTCTGGACGCGGCGAAAAACGCCGACACCATCCTCTACAGCATCGAGCTGTACGCAAAGGATGATGACGGCAAGTTCACCCAAAAAATAGATAACTACTCCGAGCTTCTGAAAGTGGGCAATATCACCGCCACGCTGGCAGACCGGAACGGAACGGAGAAACCCGTAAACTTCGGTGAGACGTTTACCGGCGGCATTGATCCCTCCATTCCCATCCGCATTTCCCTGCCCCTGACGGTTGTCACCGGCAACGGATTCACCGGGACCTACGCCAACTATAAGGTAAATCTGCGGGTCTGGCTGCAAAACGGCAATGCCCAAATTACCGGCTCCGAAGCCACAGACTACATTATCTACACCAACGCAAAGATTAAATTCCCCCTGGTAACAAGCGATTAAATGCAGCACTCGGGCAGCTTCCGTTTTCTGGAAGCTGCCCGAGGTTCTTTATTTGAGGAATATCAAATTTTTCCACCGTTGTGCCCCCCATGGGAGCGCAGGTGAACGTCAGCCGCCCTCAAGGTGCTGTGCTTTTCTTTGGCACAAAAAGCCCGGTCATGTCGGTATGCTCCAATTCCAGCAGCTTCACCTTTCTGTCCATTCCCCCGGCATAGCCGGTCAGGCTGCCATTGGTGCCAACAACCCGGTGGCAGGGGATGATAACAGAAATCTCATTGTGCCCGACAGCGCCGCCCACTGCCTGTGCAGACACCCGGGCTAGCCCCCGCTTTTTTGCAAGCTGCCGCGCAATCTCCCCATAGGTCGTGGTCTGTCCATAGGGAATCTGCAAGAGCATTTCCCACACGCTCTGCCGGAACGCGGAACCGGTGAGATGGAGCGGCGGAAAAAAATCAGGCTGGCTACCGGCAAAATAAATGTCCAGCCAGCGCTTGGCTTCTGCCAGGATGGGGTTCTCCTGCTCCATATGCTCCGCCGGGAGATGACCGGAAAAATATTTTTGTCCCTCAAACCACAGGCCGGTCAGGCCGATTTCATCCGCTGCCAGCAGAGCGATGCCCAGCGGTGAATCATAATGCTGTGTGAATGTCATTTCTTCCCTCCATACGTTCGGATGGTAATGCGGGCAATCATGGTCTCATAATCACCATCGGTGATTTTGTTCCCCCAGATGCCGTTTTTGCTTTTCAGCTCTTATTCATTTCCGCAAATATGATACTCCAAAACCCGAGCAATCGCAATCCCTTTCCTTGCTGCATCGGATTTTTCTTTTTCAGCTATGTCTTGAAGGAACGTCTCCCCGGTGATAAAATATTTTCAGAATTTCACATTCCCCATGCAATCTCCCCCTCCCATTTTACGCCTATATCAGTGAAGGACACATAACAGGAGGTGATTCCTTGGAGGACCAGGGAATTGTGGCGCTGTTCTTTGACCGCTCGGAACAGGCCATTGCAGAAGTAGACAAGAAGTACGGTGCATACTGCTACAGCATTGCCTACAACATTTTATCTAGCCCCGAAGACACCGAGGAGAGCGTCAGCGATACCTATCTGGCGGCATGGAATACCATCCCGCCCCGGAAGCCGAATTTCCTCAATGCCTTTCTGGGCAAAATCACCCGGCACATTTCCATTGACCGCTGGCGCAAGCGCAGCGCCCAGAAGCGGGGCGGCAAGGAGATGATTCTGGCGCTGGAAGAATTGGGGGAATGCGTTGCCCCCGACACGCTGGAAGCGGAAATTTCCCAGCGGGAGCTGACGAGGGTGCTCAATCACTTTCTGTCCGGTCTGCCCGAGACGGAACGGAATGTATTCCTGTGCCGCTACTGGTATATGGATTCCGTGGAAGCCATCGGGAAAATCACCGGGTTCAGCCAGAGCAAGGTCACTTCCATGCTCCACAGAACCCGGAGCAAGCTGCGCCGGGTGCTTACCGAGGAGGGATATGTATGAACGCCATGGATTTGATTTACGGTCTGAACAACGTACAGGATGGCTATGTTGCCTCCGCCGGGGCGTTCCGGCAGCGAAAGCCGAAGCGCCTGCCCAAACGGAAACTGTGGCTCATCGCTGCCCTGATTGCCCTGACGCTGCTGCTGGTGGGCTGTGCGGTAGCCTATTCCAGCGGGTGGTTCCAGCGGGTCTTCTCCGTGCGAAGTGACGCACCCCTGTCCAACCAGCAAATTCAGTACCTTGAAAGCAATGAGCAGCCGGTGGGACAGTCCCAGGGAAGCCTTGGATGGAACATCGAATTGAAATCCACCATTTCGGACGGCACCGTAGGCTATCTGGTTTTCCAGGTCACCGCCCCCAACGGCACCGACCTGGAGCAATACTTGAATCCGCCCACTGTGCAGGCAAAACACCTCACTCCCGGAAATTACAGCCACGGAAAAAAGGCCGCCTATTCCATGGTCATTGCCTCCATCGGGAGCATCAGCCAGGAGCAGAATTATATGTACCTTGACGGCGGAGCCTGGCTCCCCGACAACGACGGGCAGCCCAACACCGTGCTTTACTGCATGAGCATCCGCTGCAACAGGCTCTACCCGGAAAGGCCCATGGGCTTAGCGCAGCCCTTTGGCAAGGACATCTCTTTCCGCATCCGCTTTATGGGGGTCTGCCTGGACTATACCGATACCGCTGTTGGGGAATCCATTGACGCGCAGTACGCCGGTCAGGAATACTTCGTTGATGGAGAGGCACTGGCAGGGCTGTTCTGCACCGATGTTCTTACGGACGAAGAATGGGATTTTGAGGTGACCCTGGACGCGGACAACCAGTTTGCGGAGCTTATCAGCCAGCCCACCACCGTGCAGGCCCGGGTCTTCTATTATGCCGATGCCGAACAGTCAACGGCAATCGCAAAGCAGGAGGCAATCCCCCTGCGCTCCTTCCGAGTAACCCCCTTCGGCGCAAGCGTGGTCTTTGACCTGCCCCCGGACACAAACGGCGCGTCTATCTTCCCGGACAGCAGCAGTCAAATTTACGCCGTAATGAAGGACGGAAGCCGCATTCTCCTCCTGGATGACCGGGATAAGCTTCTGGCGCAGTCGCCCATCGTCCTGAGCCAACTGGACCATATTCTCCTGGCCGACGGAACAGAGCTGCCCGCAGCAAATATCCAAATAGACGATTAACCCCCAGCGCGCAAAAGAGCGAACTGACACAAAATCAGTTCGCTCTTTTGAATTATCCTACAATCATTAGATAGGCTCAATCTGACAAACACTGTCTGTTAAATTCGATTGCAGCGTATTTTTCCGCCGGTCACCACGCTTGAAGAAGTCCTCTTTCGATGGTAAAATAATTTTTGTAAAAATGCCTCTCCCCCTGAAACTTTCCGCCCCATTCTTCGTGTATACAGATGTAACCACCTACACAGAAAGGATTGATTCCCCGTGGATGATTCCCAGATTCTGGCTCTGTACTTTTCCAGAGCAGAGGCAGCCATCCAAGAAACAGACCGCAAATACGGCCGCTATTGCTACAGAATTGCTTACAGCATTCTTGATAGTCGGCAGGATTCCGAAGAAAGCGTGAATGATACCTACCTATCCGCATGGAACAGCATCCCGCCCCGGAAGCCAACACGGCTATCCACCTACCTTGGCAAGCTCACAAGGAATATTTCCATCGACCGCTGGCGCAAGTGCAGCGCTCAGAAGCGGGGCAGCGGCGAAGTTGCCCTTGCCCTGGACGAACTCACCGAATGCGTTTCCGGACAGCCCGGGATTGAGGAGCAAATGATTCAGCGGGAGATTGTTGCCAGTCTGAACCACTTTCTGGCATCCTTATCCGTAGACGAGCGCACCGTCTTTCTCTGCCGGTACTGGTATGTCAATTCCATGGAGGAAATCGCCCGGAAAACGGGATTCTCCCTGGGAAAAATCAAATCCATGCTCCATCGAACACGCAAAAAGCTTGCCGCAAGTCTGCAAAAGGAGGGGCTGGAATGACGAATTTAGAATTGTTTTGTGCATTGAGCCATATCAGTGCCGAAAATCTTTCCGATGCAGAGGCGCTGCAAGGCGATGTTCCCTTTTCCCGCCCCAAAACACGAAAGCGCTTCTTCCTCATCGCCGCCCTGATTGCCCTGACGCTGCTGCTGGTGGGCTGTGCGGTGGTGTATGTCCTGCGGCTACAGGATTTGAAGGTTGGGGAGTACCGCTACACTGCTCCCACCGTCTATGACGAAAACGGGGAGGTCGTCCCGGTGCCCACCCATCCGCTGCAAACGATTCTTTCTGCCCAGGGCGCAAACCGGCAAGCCTTTGCGGAGTGGAACGCCTACTGTCAAGCCCACACACAGGACAGCACCGAAAGTGAGGAAGCGGAAATACCGGAGCAATACCGCGAGGTCTACGGCTGTTCCGGCCGGGAAATGGGGGAAAAGCTGGACGAGATTGCAACCAAGTATAACTTAAAGCTGCTTTCCTCCAAAGTGGATATTCCGTCCTACGCTTCAAGCGTGCTGTTTGACACGCTGGAGATTGAAAAGCTGTTTGAGGGAGCCTGCGAATACGGAACCGGTTCCTTCTGCCCGGAAGGAACCTTTGAACTCTCATTGGCCTTTGCACTGGACAGTGATGCGTGGCCTTACCCGAATTACGCAACCTACCGCTACTCCAAAAAGGCCTACCTGGAGCCCTACGGAACCGTTCTTTTTGACTTTGAGAATACCGAACAGTGGAACTATACCCGAAAGGACGGGCAAACAGTTCTTCTGGCGTTGAACCACGAGCAGGCGTTTGTGTTTGCGGACAGCGCGGATGCGTTCATCACCGTGTCCCTCGCTTCCTTTAAGTGGGACAACACCAAAAAAGTGGAAATGCCCCGCACCATTCTGGAGCAGATAGCGGAAACCCTTGTCCTTTCCGTCCACCCCCATTCGGCGGACATAACCCGGGTTCCGCAGCTGCTATCCGCTGCCCAGGAAGCGGATGAAGCCCAGCGGGCACAGCGTGCCCAGGAGCGATACACCCAGGGTTACGAAAGCTATATCCAAAACCGGCTTGCCAACGCCGCAAGCGACTATAGCCTGGGCACGATGTATTATTCCCTGTACGACCTCAACAGGGACGGGGTGCCGGAGCTTCTCCCCGGCGGGAAGCTGACGTTGTGGGAGGTGCTGTCCATGCGGGACGGAGAATCGTATCTATACGGCGATTTAACGGGGCTGTGCGGCTTTGCCTGCTTTGAGGTTTGCGAAAACCATGTGCTTGCGCTGAAGGACTACCTTTCGGAAGACCGCTTTTATCTGCGGGCGGACGCGGATGGGCTCACCTTCCTGGAAGGGCTGCGGAGAACTGACGACACTTGGTATTATCTGCCGGAGCGTCCCGCGCCCAACCCTAACGATACCGTGAAGACGGCAATTACCGATGCGCAGGCGGAAGCGATTATTGCCTCCTATGTCCCCCTGGAAAACCAGCCGGAGCGGCAGCTGATGAAGAACTGGGGGCAGCCCGTGGAAACCATCCCCTGGACGGACCCCTATGTCCGCTACATTGCGGAAATGCAGTCTAGATTTGAGGATTCCGGGCGATTCACCTATGCCCTCATTGACCTGAATGGTGACGGAATTGACGAGCTGGTGACAAAGGATGTGGGCACGGACTATGACGACCTTGGGAGACCGGACTACAAGCTGGCAGTCCACACCATCATGGATGGCAAGCTGGTCACGCCGAAAGCCATCGGCTTCACAGGTGTCTGCGAAAACAGCATCCTGATGTATCAAAACAGAGCAGGGACAGACTACGAGTTTTTCAAGCTGAACGGCACTGAGATTGAATCCATCGAGCGCATCTGGCAAGACCCGCTGGGTCTATATTGGACGCGGTTCGTGTCCGGTGATGCAGTGCATGGGGAAACTGCCTTTTCGGAGGAAACCGCACGGGCGTATATCGATGCCTACAAGCCGGTGACCCTGACCATGAGGCCCTTTTCGGAATATCCGTTTGGATGATTGGAAACGCCCCTGCTGCATACCAAAGAGTGCAGCAGGGGCGTTTTTCTCATTTATGACATCAAATTTTGGAGTTTTGCTGATAAATCGGATACAATGTATCAGACTGCGTGACCCTTCCGCTTAATGACCTCAATCACTTCATCCACATACTTCTCGCAGATGTCGTGGTTCTCGGCTTCCACCATCACCCGGATGACGGGTTCCGTGCCGGACTCCCGCACCAGGATACGGCCACTGTCGCCCAGCTTGGCGGCAACATCAGCCACAGCAGCCTGCACATCCTCGTCCTCCTGGGCATTGGCCTTGTTGGCAACCCGGATGTTCTTGAGCACCTGGGGATAGAAGGTGAAGCCCTTGCACAGCTCGCTGAGGCTCTGCTTCTTCTCCATCATCACTTCCATCACCATCAGGCTGGTGAGGATGCCGTCACCGGTGGAGGCGTGCTTGGAGAAGATGATGTGTCCGCTCTGCTCGCCGCCCAGACGGTTGTTGTTGAGCATCATGTGCTCATACACATATTTGTCGCCCACCTTGGTCTTGGCATAGTCAATGCCAAGCTCGTCAAAAGCCTTATACAGGCCGAAATTGCTCATAATGGTGGTAACCACAGTGTTGCCGGGGAGCATTCCCTTTTCCTTCATGTACTTGCCGCAGACATACAGGATATGGTCGCCGGTGACCACATTGCCCTTGTCGTCCACGCACAGGCAGCGGTCGGCATCGCCGTCAAAGGCAAAGCCCACATCCAGACCGTTGTCCACCACCAGCTTTTGCAGCCCTTCAATGTGGGTGGAGCCGGCATTCTTGTTGATGTTATAGCCATCCGGTTCTGCGTTAATCACATAGGTCTTGGCCCCCAGGGCATCAAACACATTCTTTGCAATGTTCCAGGAGCTGCCATTGGCGCAGTCCAAGCCAACCCGCTTGCCCTTGAAGGAGTACATTCCCAGGCTGATGAGGTAGCCCACATAGCGGTTACGGCCTGCCACATAGTCTACGGTGCGGCCAATCTGGTCTCGCTTTGCCAGGGGCAGTTCCTCCCAATGGCGGTCGAAGGCAAACAAATCCCCATCCAGATAGGCTTCCACCAGACGAATCACGGATTCATCCATCTTCTCGCCGGAGCTGTTAATCAGCTTGATGCCATTGTCATAATAGGGATTGTGGCTGGCAGAAATCATAATGCCGCAGTCGAAATTGTCGGTGCGTGCCACATAGGCCACCGAGGGGGTGGTGGTGACGTGGAGCAGATAGGCATCGGCACCGGAAGCCACCAGGCCGCCCACCAGGCTATACTCAAACATATAGCTGGAGCGGCGGGTATCCTTGCCGATGACAATGCGGGCGGGCTGGTCGGAACCGGCACGATGCTTCAGCTGGCAATAGTACCAGCCCAGGAAACGACCAACCTTAAAGGCATGGTCTGCGGTCAGATTGCAGTTGGCCTCTCCGCGGAAGCCGTCCGTTCCAAAATATTTACCCATAAGTTTCTCCTTTACTGGTGCTTGGCAACAACAACGCCGCCGGTCTTCCAAATATGATTGGCAGGAACAACCCCCCGGACACAGGAGGTGGGATAGATGTTGGTATGGCGGCCAACGACCGTACCGGGGTTCAGCACGCTGTTGCAGCCCACTTCAACATAGTCGCCCAGCATGGCGCCGAATTTTTTCAGGCCTGTAGGAATCTGCTCCTGCCCGTCCTTCACCACCACCAGGGTCTTATCCGACTTCACGTTGGAGGTCACGCTGCCCGCCCCCATGTGGGATTTATAGCCCAGAATGCTGTCGCCCACATAGTTATAATGGGGGGTCTGGACATTGTCAAAGAGAATTACGTTTTTCAGCTCCACAGAGTTGCCCACCACGCAGTTTTCCCCCACCAGGGCGCTGCCCCGGATGAAGGCACAGTGGCGCACCTCAGTGCCTGCGCCGATGATGCAGGGGGCACCCAGATAGGCGGTGGGGGCGACCGTTGCCGTCCGATGTACCCAGACCTGGGGACTGACCTCTTGGTAGTCATCCCCCAGAGTGCTGCCCAGCTGCACAATAAAATCCTTGATGCCCTTCAGCGCTTCCCAGGGATAAGTGAACTGAGAAAGATAACTTTTGGCCTGGGTATGCTCAAGGTCATAGAGTTCCTGAATCGTAACCATAAAATTGCTCCTTTCGGAAGTAGCGGAAAATTCACCGTTTTTTCTGGGCTTAACTATACATCACCAATTTGTTATTGTCAATGAAAAAATCTCATTTTTGTATAATTCGATTATTTTCTTACATATTTCAACACTATTTTCCGTTCTGAAATTGAAAATGATACCATCCCGCCGGTTCTACTCCTCCCCGCTGCCACATATTCTGAAACAAACCATGGCAGGAGATTGCGCCTGCCGGACAGGAGGCTCTTGATGGAGGAAATCTATTCGGAAATAGCCGCGCGAACCGGCGGCAATATCTATATCGGTGTGGTGGGGCCGGTGCGCACCGGAAAATCCACCCTGGTCAAGCGAATCATGGAGGAATTGGTGATTCCTGCCATTGAGGAGCCATATCGCCGGGAGCGCGCCCGGGATGAGCTGCCCCAGAGCGGTTCCGGCAAAACCATTATGACCACCGAGCCGAAGTTTGTGCCGGAGGAGGCGGTGGAAATCTCCCCGGACGGTACATCCCGCCTGCGGGTGCGGATGATTGACAGCGTGGGCTACATGATAGATGGCGCGGTGGGGGCGGAAGAAAACGGCGTTCCCCGCATGGTGACAACCCCCTGGTATGACCGGGAAATTCCCATGACCCAGGCGGCAGAGCTGGGCACCAAAAAGGTGATGGAGGAGCACTGCTCCATCGGCCTGGTGCTCACCACCGACGGCAGCATTGCGGACATTCCCCGCGCCAGTTATGTTCCGGCAGAGCGTCGAGCCATTCTGGACATGAAGGCCACGGGCAAGCCCTTTTTGGTGGTGGTGAACAGCCGGGAGCCGGGGGGCGAACTGGCAAAAGCGGTGGAGCGATATATTGCAAAGGAGTACGGACTCCGGCCATATGTTGCCGATTGCCAGAGCTTGGACAAACCCGGCATCGCCGGACTTTTCCAGGCGGTGCTGGCCGCCTTCCCCATGACGGAGCTGCGGGTGTTCCTGCCCCGGTGGCTGGATGCTCTGGAAGCGGAACACCCGGTGAAAACAGCGCTGTACCAGAGCCTCCTCCAGCGAGCGGGAGAAATCAGCGACTTGGGGCAGGCCGAGCAGGCACTATCACCCCTGGCAGCTTTGGAGCTGGTGCAGGACTACAGTCTGCGCAGCGTGGATTTTGGCAGCGGCGTGGTCAGCTGCACCATCATTTTGCCAGAGGCACTGTTTTATGAGATTCTCAGCAGCCGGGCAGGCATCCCCATCCAGAATGATGCTGCACTGATAAACCTGCTGTCCGAGCTGTCGGAAATCCGGCGGGAGTACGATAAAATTTCCGCGGCTCTCGCCTCCGTCAAGGCCACCGGCTATGGGGTGGTGATGCCCACGGCGGAGGAAATGAAGCTGGAGAAACCGGAAATCCTCAAACGGGGCGGCTCCTATGGGGTACGGCTGAAGGCCGGCGCACCCTCCATCCACATGATGCGCGTGGACATCGACACGGAAATCAGCCCCATGGTGGGGGACGAGAAGCAGAGCCAGCAGCTTATTGACTATCTCAAGGACGAAAACCCGGACAATTTGTGGCAAAGCAATATTTTCGGCAAGTCCGTATACGACCTTATCCAAGACGGGCTAAACGCCAAGCTCACCCGGATGCCGGAGGATGTCCGGGGCAAATTCCGGGGTACGCTGACCCGGATTGTCAACGAGGGTGCCAACGGACTGATTTGTCTGATTATCTAAAAAAGCGGCTTTGCGCCCACGGCTTACCAGTGCCGTGGGCGCTTCAAACTGTCTAAAAACCTTTGTGGGTTTTTAGACAAATAGTTGCAGTCTGCTGCGTGCATAATTTGTTCGCTTGAGGCGAACAAATTCCACACTTGCAGCCTGAGATGTATTTTCTGCCAGGTACACGCCCCGGCAGAAAATGATTTTATTTTATTTGCCGCTCAGGCGGCAAACTCTGCGAGGCTTTTGAAACACTGTTACAACTACTGTTTTTTGGTGGCATAGGCGCTTCCTTAATGATTTCTTCAAATTTGAGGACAGAAAAACCCTTTACCCCTGGAGGAAAACATGGTAAAATAACGGGAAGTAACCCTATCATACGCTCCCTGGGGGCGAATATCACTGGGAGGAACCCAAATGGATTTAACACAAAAGACCCGTCTGCAAGGCAGCTGGCGCAATCACCTGCTGGCCTTTCTGATACCGTTCTGCGGAATGCTGCTGGTGATGCTGGTGTGCGGCTATCACCCCTTCGGCACCTCCGCCATGCTGTATTCGGATAACTATCACCAGTACTATCCCTTCTTCGCGGCCTTCCGCCGGGCGCTGCGCAGCGGAAGCAGCCTGCTGTACAGCTGGGACGTGGGCATGGGTGTGGACTATCTGGGGCTGATTGCCTACTACCTGGGCAGTCCCCTGAACCTGCTGAGCGTGCTGGTGCCGGACAGTCAGGTACTCAATTTCTATTGTATGCTGGTGCCCATCCGGCTGGGGCTGGCAGGGCTGTTTTTCAGCATTTTCCTGCGGCGGATTTTCCAGCGGGAGGACATTTCCATTGCCCTGTTCGGCAGCTTCTACGCCCTGTGTGCCTGGGCGCTGGGCTATCAGTGGAATGTGATGTGGATGGACAGCTTTGCCCTGCTGCCTCTGGTCATGCTGGGCATGGTGCAGCTGCTGCGGGAGAAAAAGTTCATCCTCTACACCCTGACCCTGGCATTGGGGGTCATTGCAAACTACTATATCGGCCTGTTTCTGTGCTTCTTTGTTTTCCTCAGCTTCTTCTGCTACGAAATCTGCTGTCCCAAGGGCATCCGGGGCTTCTTCGGGGATTTGGTGCGCATCGGGCTATACTCCCTGCTGGCGCTGGGTATGACGGCAATTCTCACCGTTACCGCTCTGGCCGCACTGCAAACCACCCAATCCAGCGTCAATCAGTTCCCCACCGGCTTCCGGCTGAATATTGCCTCCACCCAGGATTTCCGGGGGCTGCTGGATGCCATGCGTCAGGTGGCAGGCAACATGGGCGGCGGTATCACCCCCACCTTCAAAGAGGGGCTGCCCAACCTCTACTGCGGTGTGGGCACCATTTTGCTGGGCTTCCTGTTTCTGCTGTCCTGGGACGTGAAGTGGAAGGAAAAGCTCTGTGCCCTGTTCCTGCTGGTATTTTTCAACGTCAGCTTCATCATCCGGCAGTTAGACTATATCTGGCATGGCTTCCATTTCCCCAACATGATTCCCTACCGGTTCAGCTTTCTCTATAGCTTTGTGCTGTTGGCGATGGCCTACCGCGCCTGGACACTGCGCCGGAAATTTGACCCCTTGCAGGTGGTGGCCGCGGGACTGCTGACGGCGGCGGTGCTGTGCTGCAACAACGATATTCTGAAAACCCAAAGCATCAGCCTGTTCGGCACCGTGCGGGAAGTGCATCTGTATATCATCTATAACGCATTTTTCTTTACCCTGTTCTTTGTCATCCTGCTGTTCGGCTCCCTGAAACCGAAACAGAAGGAGGACACCCCGGAGGAAACCCTGCGCGTGCGTCGCGCTACCCGCAGGCACTATAAGGTTGCCAAGCGCTGCCTGTGCAGCGTGCTTGCATTGGAGCTGGCAGCAACTCTGTGCGCCTTTGGTTATTATTTCCCCGGCACCAATGTCACCGACTACCCCAGGGGGACGGAATATGCTGCCTCCATGATTCGCTATATGCAGGAGCGGGAGCAGGACACCCTGTTCTACCGGGCGGAAACCGCTCACTCCCAGACCCTCAACGATGGTGCGCTGAACGGCTACAGCGGTATTTCCGCCTTCACCAGCTCCGCCAATGTCCACATCACCGAGTTTATGAAGGCGCTGGGCTATGGAGCAAAAAACACCTATAACCGCTATTGCTTTGAAGAAAGCTCACCGGTAGCAAACCTGTTCCTGAATCTGAAATACATGATTGAGCGGGAGGGGCGGGACCGGAACAGCTCCGTCTTTGAGGAGGTTCACCACTACGGCCAGGTATATCTATACCGCAACACCGCCTACCTCCCCTTGGGCTTCCTGGCAGAAAGCCAGCTGGCACAGGTGGATTTTCTCTCCGGTGACAATTCCTTTGGCTTCCAAAATGAGCTGTTCCGGGCGGCAACGGGTGTTACAGAGGATGTGTGGCATGAAATTTCCAACAACTACCGGGACATCTACGGCAGCGGCATTGAGGTCACCGAGCAGAGCAGCAACGGCTTCTGCCGCTACAGCGATGCTCCCTCCGGCGGCAACGTCATCTATTCGTATGTAGCCGACCGGGATGGCTTTGCCTGTGTCCGGCTGGATTTGCCCAAGCGCAACAGTTTCTATGTGGCCGTCAACGGTGTGGAGCTGTACCGGGAGGACATCAGCCTGCCCCAGATGCTGGCCATTGCCGATGTGAAAGAGGGCGATGTGATTGACATCCGCATTCTGTGCAAGTCGGGGGAAAGCGGCACAGCCACCGTCAATGTGGCACTGATGGACAATGACCTGTTCCGCCTGGGCTATCAGATTCTGGGCAGCTGCCCGCTGAACCTGACCACCTTTACGGGAACACGGGTGGAGGGAACCATCAGCTGCAACCGGGACGGTCTGCTGTACACCTCCATTCCCCAAAACGGGAACTGGGTGGCCGAGGTAGACGGCGTTCCTCAGGAAACCGTGTTGGTGGGCGACTGCATGATTGGCCTGAATCTGACCCAAGGCACGCACACCGTTCGCTTTGTCTACCGCAACGAGGCTTTCCGGGCAGCTGCCCTCATTTCCGGTGTCAGCTTCGGCATTTTCCTGCTGCTGGCACTGCTGTCCCTTCGTCCCCGGAAAAAGAGCGCAGCGCCGGAGAAAGTGAAACTCCCGGAACAGCCGGAGGAGCTGGCTCATCCCGAAAACGAAATGCCACCCTTTATCCCCCATGAAACCCTGCCGGTGGAGCAGGGTGACCCCTTCGTGCTGGAATCACTGGAACCGGAAGGAAGCAACGATGTTCCGGTAAAGCCGGAGACCGTTGAAACACCGATAGCGCCGGAAGAACCTCAGGACAATAACCCCACCGAATAATATAAACAGGGCACGCTGAAAATAAACAGCGTGCCCTGTTTATATTTTGCATACGCCCTGTAGGGGCGGATAGTATCCGCCCGAAGGTGACGGAACCGCGCGGTGTGTTAAATGGTGCAAGCCTCACCCGTGCGTTCTGTAGGGGGCGACGAGCAGTCGACCCGGCACAGAGTACCCCGAAGGGGCACTTTGTGCTGCGGGCGGATTCTATTCTCCTCTACAACTGCGGCGGCAGAGCCGCCGACGGGTCGACTAATAGTCGACCCTACTAGAGCGTACAGGCTAAAGGTTTGCACCCCTTGGCTTCCCTCGGGGGGAAGCTGTCAGACGGCACTTCGGAACCGGCTGACTGATGAGGGGCGGC
>ERZ791887.325-NODE-325-length-52187-cov-5.376448_pt1 | contig 52187 bp, 44 predicted proteins | sample MGYA00510157_ERZ791887 | MGnify/ENA primary metagenome ERZ791887 (study PRJEB30046, sample SAMN00792112) | human gut metagenome | study: EMG produced TPA metagenomics assembly of the A metagenome-wide association study of gut microbiota in type 2... | reverse complement strand
AGTGCAGCTATGACGAGAACGGCACACGCAGACAGGACATTGATATTTATTACAGTTTTGTCGGCAAGGTAGAACTTCCCAACGAATAATGCCCGACCTATCCGACACAGTAGCTAAGTGCCGGATGGGAACGGCAAAAAAATTTTACACTTCTATTGCTTCTTTATCACACATAAGCAAAGAGCCAGGGCATGAAGCAGCTTATGGCGGGCGGCGGCGTGGCTCTCATCGGTGTCACCCTGGTGCCCCTGCTGTCCGGCCTTTTTACGGTGGGAGGTTGATCTTCGGATGAAACGCTGCATTTGCCTTCTTCTGGCGGTAATTCTTCTCGTCGGCGTTTTCCCTGCGGCCTTTGCTGCGGAGCTCACCGACACGACGGAATCCCCGGCAGAGGATACGCTTCTTCCCACAGATGATCTTCCTGGGGACGCTGCGGAACCGGTTGCTGAATTAGCAAACCCGCCTAATACTCCCACGGAGGAAACAGGCGGTACGGATTTGACTGTGGAAACACCCGCAGAAGAATCCGCTCCTTCGGAGGAAGTGCTTGCTCCCTCTGAGGAACCCATCGTCACTACAGAGGAAACCACCATTTCCACGGAGGAACAGGAACCCACAGCGGACGATGAGCTGTTGGATATGGATGATGAACTGCTGGAAATGGACGGCATCTCCCTTTTTGCCATGGACAGCAGCCAGAGCGGCATCCTGCTGTTCAACTATACGGACAACGGTGACTACACCACCCGGCTGAATTACCAGGTGTCCTGCATCTATCAGCTCAACGGCAATGGTGCGGTAAAGACTGCCTACATCAAGAATATGGGTTGGCACTTTGCCCGGTACGGCGGCACCCCGTATCCTGACAATCCGCTGTACTGCCTGGAACCCTACCGGGATTTCGCTGCCAGCACCTCCGGCAACACTGTTGACCGGGGCGTGACCATGGAGGGCAGCGGAACCACCGCGGGCAGCAATGTCTGGTATGCGCTGCCTGTCGCCCGTCGGCAGGCCATCGGTCAGATTCTGCTGTACAGCAATCAGATGTGGAACAAGTCCATCAGCGTGTCCACCACCGCCTACGCCAACAATCCCAATGTGCCTCTGCGGATCGCCACCCAAATGCTGATTTATGAGATCGTGTGCGGTCTGCGGGACCCCAGCAGCTTTGTCCGCAATGCAGCCAATGAGTGCGGCACAGCCGGGGATGTTTTCTACAACGCAGGTGCTGCCAGCGTGTCCGGCTTCGCTTCCGCTTACAGCAGCCTGGAAGCCAGCATCCGCTCTGCCAACCTGCTCCCCAGCTTCACCAGCATGTACAGCGGCAGCGCTCCGGTGATTACCCTGACCGGAATAGATACCAGTGTCCTGGACACCAACGGCGTTCTGTCTGGGTTCTCTTTCACCAACGGGAACGGCGCTTCCTTTGGAAAGAGCGGGAACACCCTGTACATCACCCAGACCGGGGACATTTCCGAATCCAGTGTGTTCCAGGCCACAAGAAACATCCCCTCCGCCGCCGGTTCCACCTATGACATCTGGTATATGGCGGGCTCCGGCTACCAGACTACCATTTCTCTGGCCAGGGCTTCCAGTGGGAACTTAACCTGCTACTTCCGGCTGAAAGGCGTTCCCCAGACCGGCGGTATCAGCCTGACCAAAACCACCGAGGATGGGCAGAACCTCTCCGGTTGGCAGTTCGGGATTTACGCCGACAGCGGCTGCACCAGTCTGGTATCCGGCCCGTATACCACGGATGCCAGCGGCAGGATTTCCGTGTCCAATCTAAACGTGGGAACCTACTATGTTAAGGAGCTGGGCCACAGGGATGCAGCGATCAACGTCAGGTATGCCTGCGCCAGCACCAATCCCCAGGCTGTGACGGTTACAGCGGGAGGCACGGCTTCGGTCAGTTTCCAGAACAAGCTGACCAGCGGCAGCGTGAAGCTCATCAAGCGCACCAATACCGGGCTTGACCTGGGCGGCTGGAGCATCGGGCTGTATACGGACACCAACTGCACCGCTCCCGTTTCCGGCTCTCCCTTCACCACCGGGGAGGACGGCACCGTGGTGGTTGATGGTCTGACCCCTGGCACTTATTATGCCCGGGAAAACCCCACGGAAAATTCCTATTGGGACATTGATGCCGAGGTGAAGTCCGTCACTGTGACAGCGGGTCAGACAGCGGAGCTCACCTTCGTCAACACCTGCTATGGCCGCATTGAATTCCACAAGACTACCAACACCGGCAGCCATCTGGGTGGCTGGACATTTGTGGTTTGCAATGCAGACGGCGAAACGGTCGGAACCTACACCACGGATGAAAATGGCTTCGCCTGTTCCGATAACCTCCCGCTGGGGCGGTATACGGTGACGGAACAGCCCACCCAGGATGACTACTGGGTGGCAGAGCTGGGCTTCCACGATGTGGTGGTTACGGCGGGACAATCCACAGTGGATACCTGGCACAACAAGGAGCAGGGCCTGGTCTGGATTTACAAAAAGACGAACACAGAGGCGTCTGTGCAGGGCTGGCAGATCACCATTTACTCGGATGAGGGCTGCACCCAGGCAATCGGCACCCTTACCACCAGCGAGGAAGGCAAGGCGGGCTACTACCTTGCTCCCGGCACTTATTGGGCCAAGGAGACCGGAAACCAGAACGTCCTCTTTGAAAACGAGTATTGGGTCGTTGACACCACCGTCCAGAAATTCGAGGTCAAGCCCCATGAGAGTACGGAGATGGTATTCTCCAATACCCACTGCGGCAAGCTGGAAATTGTCAAGACCATGGAAGGCGCTGGCAGCGTTGAGGGTTGGCAGTTCAAAATCACCGGCCCGGATGGTGCTGAAATCGAGGGTTCGCCCTTTGTGACGGACAGAGACGGCATTATCCAGACCGGCAATCTGCTCCCCGGCGACTATACAGTGGAAGAACTGATCCCGGAGGACAGCATTTACTCCTGCGGGACGGAGAATCCCATCACAGTGACGGTGAAAGCGGGAGAAACGGCTCACATTCCCTTTACCAACTGCATCCGTCCTGCCCGCATCTGGATTGAAAAAGTGGACAACACCGGCAACCACCTGGCGGGAGCGGTATTCCGGCTGGAATGGTCCGCCGACAACGGCCAGACCTGGGCCAACATCTTCTACTCCGATAAGCAGGAGCCTGTGAAGGGAGGCTGCTCCAACGTCGAGCTGGCGAATGGCTGCCTGACCTCCAATGGCAAAGGAGAACTGGCATGGAACAATCTGTACCCCGGCCTGCGCTACCGGGTCACGGAAACCCAGGCGCCGGAGGGCTATACCCGGCTGAAAGGCACTGCTTTCGACGATACCATCACCGTGAAAGACCTGGATGTGACCATTCGGGTGGTAAACAATCGGGGTTTCCTGCTGCCGAAAACCGGTTCTGCATCGTTGAAGGTGGTTTCCCTTGTGGGCGCAATCGCCCTGGCAGGCAGTCTGGTGGTAATCCTTTCCAATACCCGCCGAAAGAAGCGCTGATCAATCATTCCCAAAGGAGGAAATCGCTATCCATACCCTATACCACGCCAGGGATCAGCCCTGGTTTTTATATCCATCATCCACAATCCAAAACTACAATCTAAGAAAGGAAAAGCAAAATGAAAAACTTTACAAAAATCATGTCCCTCATTCTGGCGCTGACCCTGCTGCTGTGTTTCCCTGTTGGAGTCTCTGCGGCTCCCTTTGACGAAGCTGTCATTGATATGGACAGGAAAGGCAGCCTGACCATCTACAAATACGACCTGACCAACGCCGAAAAGGACGGCATCTGGGACAGCTCCTATGTATCTACTGGCGTCATGGACCAGGCCGGTGTGGTGGACATCCTGGGCGGCTCCAACCGGGCTGGCGACAACGATGCCTCCTCCGATCTGGGCAACGGCCAGACCTCCAACGGCTACGCCATCCGGGGTGTGGAATTTACCTATCTGAAAATCGCCGACATCTGTCAGTTCTCCCAGACGGAAGAGGATGCGCCGGATCATGTTCAGGTGCTCTATGCCATCGATAAGTCCCAGGGAGAATCTTTTCTCTCCGCCCTTGGTCTGAGTAACGGTGCCAAGCGCTTTGAACGAGCTGACAGTCTGGATGCCAACCGCTATTTCTATGAAAGCGACACCCTCATCGATGCCCTTGCCGGGGGCCTTTCCAGCAACTCCACCGTGGTGAAAAACGCCCTAGAAAGCTTCGTCAATACCCAGGGCGGCGTGAAGATGCCCCTGACCGACGGCTACGGCAAAACCGGTGCCACGGGTCTCGATTTGGGTCTGTACCTGGTGGTGGAAACCAAGGTGCCGGAAATGGTAGTGTCCACCTGCGATCCCTTCCTGGTGAGCCTGCCCATGACCTCCGTCAACGGCACCAATGCCAGTGACGGCGGCACCCGCTGGATGTATGATGTGACCCTGTATCCCAAGAACCTCACCGGCATCCCCAGCCTGGAAAAGACCCTGCGGGAGCAGGTTTCCGATACCGGAAAGAACGGCGGCTCTGCTTCCAACATCAAGGATGGCTACGCTCACACCGGCACTGCCTCGGATGGGGACATCATCGACTATCAGATTATCAGCACCCTGCCCAGTATCACCTCCGAATCCACCTATCTGTCCTGCTATACCTTCGTGGATACCCTGTCCGCCGGTCTGAGCTATCTGACCGGGGATGTGAAGATGGAGCTGTTTACCGATTCTGGCTGCACCGACCTGATTACCACTTGGCGGGAAGCGGACGGGATGTTCACCGTGCGATATAATGCCGCCTCCAACGGAGTAAATGCCATGTCCATTGAAATGACCACCAGAGGTTTGGCGGAGCTGAACGCCTCCAAGGTAGTCTATTCCGGCGCTTCCATGGTCAACAGCGGCTACTCCGACTGCACCATGAGAATCACCTATCAGGCGAAGCTGGACAGCGACAGCAGCGTGGTCTACGGCGACAGCGGCAACCCCAAGTGGTGCTGACCTGGAAGCGTACCAGCCAGAATTACTACGACACCCTAGTGGATGATGCCCATGTGTACACCTACGGCATCGATGTGACCAAGCTGTTTTCTGACGGCAAGGGCGATTTCTCCAAGGTGGAGTTCCTGGTAAAGAACAAGACAGACAATTATTTCGTCAAGGCGGAGCTGAACCAGGCGGACGGCGTTTACTATGTGGTGGGCCATGCCGCCGATGAAGCGGATGCCACCCATTTCATCCCCGTGGACAGCAAGGGCACCCCCGGCAAGGTCATCATCAAGGGTGTGGAGGATGATGAGTACATCATCACCGAGGTTCGCACCGACAACGGCTACACCCTGCTGAAAGAGGCCATTACCGTTGCCATTTCCCAGAAAGCATCCTCCCAGCTCTGCGACTGCTACAGCCGGGATGCCCTGGGCCTGATTCAGAATGACCCCAGATACGCTTCCATCATCCAGGACAACGGGAGTCTGCACAACATGCCCCAGCGGCATCTGGAGCACGCCTTGCTGACTGCCGCCGCAACGGTGGACGGTAATTCCGTTTCTATGCTCTCTGACGGCAATTCCAGGAACGCGGAAGCGCCCCTGTCCGTAGTCAACACCCGGGGCTTTGACCTGCCCAAAACCGGTGACAACGGCACCATGTTCATCACCGTCACCGGCATTGTGATGATGGCCGCCGCTGGAGTGGTGATCATTCTCGCCGCCCGGAAGAAGAATAAGCGCTGACACCAACACCCCGGAGGCACCATCCTCCGGGAGTTCCCATAAGGAGGGGAATATGAAACGAATCACCATGATCGTCCTGTCCGCCGTGACCTTTCTGCTGGCGCTGGGACTGACCATCTATCCGGTTGTAAGTATTTATGTAAACCAGAAATACGCCTCTGAAATCTTCTTCACCTATGAGGAGGCGGTGGAGCAGACGGATGATCTGACTCTGGCGCAAGCCCGGCTGGATGCCCTGCGCTACAACGAATCCATTGTCCCCGGGACGTTGGAGGACGAGGAAGCTTTCAGCCAGGAGGCGCTGGAACAGGCTGCGGGGGAGTATGACCGGCTGCTGAACATCACCGGAAACGGCATCATGGGTTATGTGGAAATCCCGGTGATTTCCGTGAATCTGCCCATCTACCACGGCACCGGGACGGATTCTCTGGAGCGTGGGGTGGGGCATCTGCTGGGTTCCTCTCTGCCGGTGGGCGGAGAATCCACCCATGCGGTGCTCACCGGCCACAGCGGCATGGCAACCAGCAAGATGTTCACCGACCTGGAGCAGCTGAAGCAGGGGGACGTTTTCTATCTGCACACTCTTGGAGAAACCCTGGCCTACCAGGTGACAGAGCTGAATACCGTTCTGCCCCATGAAACCGAGCTGCTGGCCGTTGTCCCCGGGGAGGACTACCGCACCTTGGTGACCTGTGTGCCCTATGCGGTGAATTCCCACCGGCTGCTGGTGCGGGGAGAACGGATACCCTATGAGCAGGCCGAGGAGCTGGTGGAGGAGATCACCATCGAGGAGCTGCCCACCTCCCACTGGGAGGAGAAATACCTGGAGGGCATCTTCTATGGAATTGGCGCAGCCTCCATCGTCAGTGCGTCGATCATTGCGTTCTCCGTCACCCGGGGCAGCCGCAGAAAGAGCCGAGGTGGGAAATATGTACGCAAGTAAGGATGGTCTGGGCTTCTGGCGGGCATTCATCATTGTGCTGATGTTCCAGTTTTTCCTGTTCGGTCTGTGCATCACCCTTTTTCCCTACGTCCGGGGATACATCGTTGACCGAGCCATTGAGGGCGATGCCAGCTCCTTCCTGGTGCAGATGGAAGAAACGACGCCACCGGAAGTAACCGACGGAATTGCTCCTACCACGGAAACACAGGTGCAGGAAATCTTTCGGGATTACCAGCGGCTCTGGGCAGATATGACCGCCTACAACGAGCGAATCTACGTCCAGCATCAGTCCGGGCTTTCCTGCGAGTATGACTATCAGCAGCCCAGCTTCGTCCTAAAGGACTACGGCCTGACCAGCGAGATCTTCGGAGTCATCAGCATTCCGGCCATGGAGCTGGAAATGCCCATCTACCTTGGAGCCACAAGCCGACACATGGCGGATGGTGCCGCCCACATGACCCAGACCAGTCTGCCCATTGGGGGACAGAACACCAACGCCGTCATTGCGGGCCACCGGGGCTACAATGGTGCCAGCTATTTTCGCTACATCGACAAGCTTCAGCCCGGGGATGTGGTGACGGTGCGGAACCTGTGGGAGACTCTGCATTACCGGGTGTCTGGCATCAAGATCATCGACCCCCATGATGTGGAGAAAATTCTGATCCAGGATGGCCGGGAGCTGCTGACCCTGATCACCTGCCATCCCTACGCCTCCGGTGGAAGGCAGCGGTATGTGGTGTACTGTGAGCGGGTGCCCGATGTGCTGTAATACCAAAGAAACGGAGGGAGCCCGATGGAGTACCTATGGGAGCAAATCACCAATTGGCTGAAAGAAGTCCTGATTGGCGGCATCATCAGCAATCTCACCGGGATGTTTGATTCCACCAATGAGCAGATCGGGAACATTGTGGGCGAGGTTGGATTAACACCCCAGGCATGGAACAGCGGCATCTTCAACATGATTCAGAACCTTTCTGAAACGGTGGTGCTCCCCATCGCCGGGGCGGTGCTGGCCTTTCTTATGACCTTGGAGCTGATTCAGCTGATTACGGACAAGAATAACCTCAACGATGTGGACACCTGGATGTTTTTCAAGTGGGTATTCAAGTCCACTGCCGCCGCCCTGATTCTGTCCAACACCTGGACCATTGTCATGGGGGTATTTGACGTTGCTCATGGTGTCGTGTCTTCTGCGGCAGGGGTCATCGTGGGAAATACCTCCATAGACATTTCTACTGTGTTATCCGGTTTGGAGGCGCAGTTGCAGACCATGGATTTGGGCCCACTGTTCGGGCTGTGGTTTCAGAGCCTGTTTGTGGGCATCTGCACCTGGGCCATTACCATCTGCATTTTCATCGTCATCTACGGGCGGATGATTGAAGTATACCTGGTCACATCCGTCGCGCCCATCCCCATGGCGACCATGGCCAACCGGGAATGGGGCCAGATGGGGCAGAACTATCTTAGAACCCTGTTCTCTCTGGGCTTCCAGGCATTCTTAATTATGGTCTGCGTGGCCATCTACGCCGTGCTGGTGCAGAACATCGGCACCCCCTCGGATGTTTCCGGTGCCATCTGGACCTGTATGGGCTATACGGTGCTTCTGTGCTTCTGCCTGTTCAAAACCAGCAGCCTGTCCCGCTCCATTTTCAACGCCCATTAAGGAGGTGTTTCTATTCCCTATGTAACTGTGCCCAAGGATGTGACCAAGGTCAAAACCAAGGTGCTGTTCAACCTGACAAAGCGGCAGCTCATCTGCTTTGGCATGGCAGCGGCGGTGGGTATTCCGCTGTATTTTCTGGCGAGGGGCCCTCTGGGCAACAGCGCCGCCGCCATGCTGATGATCCTTTCCATGATGCCCATGTTCCTGTTTGCCATGTATGAAAAGAACGGGCAGCCCTTGGAGGTCATACTGCGGAATATGATCCGCAGTATGATCCTCCGCCCGAAAAAGCGACCCTATCAGACCAATAATTTCTACGCCGCCGTGCAGCGGCAAGACCGATTAGACAAGGAGGTTTACCACATTGTCCGCCGAAAAGCTGTCCCTGGCCGAAAAGAAAGCGGTAAAGGCCACAATCGAAAGGGCCAGGGGAACAGATAAAAAGGGCAAGTCCGCACAGTCCAGCATTCCCTACCAGATGCTTCGCCCGGACGGCATCTGCCAGGTCACACCCACCCATTTCACCAAAACCATCCAGTTCCGGGACATCAACTACCAGCTCTCCGACAACGAGGACAAGCAGACCATTTTCGACAGCTGGTGCGACTTCCTCAACTACTTCGATTCCTCCGTCCGCTTCCAGCTGTCCTTCCTGAACCTCACCGCTTCGGAGGATGCCTTTGCAGACAGCATTCAGATTCCCGACCAGGGAGATGAATTTGACTCCATCCGGCAGGAGTATGCCCAGATGCTGCAGAACCAGCTGGCCCGAGGCAACAACGGCCTGATGAAAACCAAGTACCTCACCTTTGGCATCGATGCCGATTCCATGAAAACAGCCAAGCCCAGGCTGGAACGGCTGGAAACGGACATCCTGAACAATTTCAAACGGATGGGCGTAATTGCCGAATCCCTCTCCGGTCAGCAGCGGCTCCGGGTGCTCCATGACATTCTGCGCATGGACACCCCGGAGCCCTTTCTCTTTGATTGGAAATGGCTCCCTAAAACCGGCCTGGGCACCAAAGACTTTATTGCCCCCAGCTCCTTCTACTTTAACCGTGCCAGGGATTTTCGCATGGGGAAAAAGTTCTGCCGGGTCAGCTTCCTGCAAATTCTGGCACCGGAGCTCAGTGACCGGATTCTGAAAGACTTCCTGGATGTGGAGAGCAATCTGGTGGTCTCCATCCATGTCCAGTCCATCGACCAGGTTGCGGCTATTAAAACCATTAAGCGCACCATCACCGATCTGGACAAAACCAAGATCGAGGAGCAGAAAAAGGCAGTGCGCTCCGGCTACGATATGGACATTATTCCCTCGGACCTGGCTACCTACGGCGAGGAGGCAAAGAAGATTCTGGCAGATCTGCAGAGTCGGAACCAGAGAATGTTCCTTGTAACGTTCCTGCTCCTCACCACCGCCGACACCCAAAGGCAGCTCGAAAACAATGTGTTCCAGATGAAATCCATCGCTCAGAAATACAACTGCAACATCACACCTCTGGACTACCAGCAGGAGGAGGGGCTCATGAGCTGCCTGCCCCTGGGGCACAACCAGATTGAGATTCAGCGGGGGTTAACCAGCTCCGGAATCGGCATCTTCATTCCCTTTACCACCCAGGAGCTGTTTCAAAGCGACGGGGAGGCTCTCTACTATGGCCTGAACGCATTGAGCAATAACCTGATTATGGTTGACCGGAAGCTGCTGAAAAATCCCAACGGCCTGATTCTGGGCACTCCCGGTTCCGGTAAGTCCTTCTCTGCCAAGCGGGAAATCACCAACGCCTTCCTGGTCACCAAGGATGACATCATCATCTGCGACCCGGAGGCCGAGTACGCCGCTCTGGTTTCCCAGCTGGGCGGGCAGGTGATCAAGATTTCGCCTACATCCAAGCACCACATCAATCCCATGGATTTGAACCTGAACTACAGCGACGAGGATAATCCTTTATCGCTGAAATCCGATTTTATCCTCTCATTGTGTGAGCTGATCGTGGGCGGAAAGGATGGGCTGTCCCCGGTGGAAAAGACCATTATTGACCGCTGTGTCCGGCTGGTATACCGGGAATATCTGGACAGTCCCATCCCGGAGAAAATGCCCATTCTGCAAGACCTGTACGACACGCTTCGGATGCAGGAGGAGAAGGAAGCCCAGCACATCGCCACCGCCTTGGAAATCTACGTCAGCGGTTCTCTTTCTGTGTTCAATCACCGCACGGATGTGGACATCCACAACCGGATCGTGTGCTACGACATCCGGGAGCTGGGCAAGCAGCTGAAGAAAATCGGGATGCACATTGTCCAGGATCAGGTCTGGAACCGGGTGACGGCTAACCGGTTCCGCAAAGCCCAGGATGCGGGCAACCCCATCCAGAAAGCCACCCGGTACTACATGGACGAATTTCACCTTCTGCTGAAAGAGGAGCAGACCGCCGCCTACTCCATCGAAATCTGGAAGCGCTTCCGAAAATGGGGAGGCATTCCCACGGGCATCACCCAGAACGTGAAGGATCTGTTGTCCTCCCGGGAGATTGAGAACATCTTTGAAAACTCTGATTTCATCTACATGCTCAACCAGGCGGCGGGAGACCGTCAGATTCTGGCCCAGCATTTGGGCATCTCTCCCAGCCAGCTGTCCTATGTGACCCACTCCGGCGAGGGGGAAGGTCTGCTGTTCTACGGGGATACCATCATTCCCTTTGTAGACCGGTTCCCGAAGGACACCCGGCTTTATCAGGTCATGACCACAAAGCCCCAAGAGGTCGGCTCCACATGAAAAAAGAGCCCCATCTGAAATTCACAGACCAGGAGCTGGCGGAGAATACCCCTGTAGGCAACGCCGCTAGGAAAGCCAAAAAGGCAGCAGAGCGGGCGGACAAAGCGGATGCCAAAATCCCCCGGCGGAAGAAGCCAAAGGTAGCGCTTCACTTTGACGATGAAGTGAAGCGTCCCAAGGAGGTGAAAGCGCCCAGGGAGAAGGCCAGAGGGCGGAAGAAACAGGACGCTGAAAAAGCAGTTCAGAAGCCTGCTCAAAAACCATCCACCAAAAGTGTCAAGTTCACCCTCTGTTTTGAGGAACAGCAGAAACCGCCGGCAAAGTCATCCATCCGTGCCCGGGATGCACCCCGAAGAATAGCCCACAGCATGATTCAGAACGGTGTACAATCACAGGATGAAAATACAGATGTAAGCACAGATATGGTTCAGGCTGCGGACACAGCAGAACAGCGCACCGAAGCCGCTTTCCATGACATTCATAGAACTGTCCAGCTGCGCCCCTATCGTGGAGCGGAAAAGGCAGAATGGAAGCTGGAAAAGGCCAATCTAGGGTATCTGCAAAAGAAAGCTCATGCAGAGCAGCCTACTTCCAATCCCATTTCCAAATGGCAGCAGAAGCGGCAGATCAAGCGGCAGTATGCGGCGGCAAAAGCTGGGTATAGCGGAAAAACCGTAAAACACACCGCCAAAGGTGCAGAGAAAGCCGTCAAAAATACGGAAAAGGCAGCCAAATTCGTCTCGGCGAGTAAGAAGCCTCTTTTGGTTGTCCTTGCTATTGCGCTGCTGCTGATGTTCTTCCTGAATGTGGTGTCCTCCTGCTCCGTCATTGTGGAGGGTGTCGGTTCCGTCCTGGCGGGCAGCACCTACCCGGCCAGCGATTCTGCGCTTCTGAACGCAGAGGCGGCCTATACCGCTAAGGAAGAAGAACTCCAGCGGTATTTGGACAATTACACTGGCACCCATGATTATGACGAGTACCATTTCGATCTGGACGAAATCAGCCACGACCCCTATGTGCTGCTGTCCCTGCTCTCGGCCATGAATCCCGGCGACTGGACGGCTTCGGAGATTACCAGGATGGTGGAGGACCTTTTTGACCGGCAGTACATCCTCACGGAATTTGTGGAGACGGAAACCCGCTACAGGACGGAAACCAGAACGGACTATGAGTACGTCTATAACCCGGATACCGGCTCCTATGAATGGCGCAGCTACACCCATACCGTCCAGGTGCCCTATGAGTACCGCATCTGCACCGTCACCCTGGAAAACAGGGATTTAAGCCATCTGCCGGTGGAGCTACTATCCGGTTCTCAGCTCAATATGTACGCCACCTATATGGCGACCTTGGGCAACCGGCCGGAGCTGTTCCCGGATTCGCCCTATGTGGATTTGTACCTGAACAAAACCGACCAGAGCTTCGACATCCCGGCGGATGCCATTCCTTCTGACCAGGTGGCAACCATGCTCCGGGAGGCGCAGAAGTATTTGGGCTATCCTTACGTCTGGGGCGGCAGCAGTCCCGAGACCTCCTTTGACTGTTCCGGTTATGTATGCTGGGTTGTGAACCATTCCGGCTGGAACATCGGGCGGCTCAGTGCCCAGGGCATCTGCAATGTCTGCGCCCCCATCTCCGCTGCCAACGCCCAGCCCGGTGATCTGGTGTTTTTCAAGGGCACCTATGACACCCCGGGGGTATCCCACTGCGGCATTTATGTGGGCAATAATACCATGATTCACTGCGGAGACCCCATCAAATATGCAAATCTGAATACAAATTATTGGCAGAGCCATTTCTACTGCTTTGGCCGTCTGCCTTAAAGGAGTGTGAATTTTTGAATCCCAAAATCAACAAGCTCCGGGCGGAGCTGGAAAAGAACAACGAGAAAATGGAGAAGCTTCAGGCCCGGAACGCAGAGCTTCAGCAGCAGCTTCAGGAGGCAGAAAACCTGGAGATCCTTGGCATGGTTCGTGCCTGCGGCATGAGTGTGGAGGAAATCGTGCAGCTGCTGAAAGCCGCAGGAGGTGGGCAGGAATGAAGCGACTGTCCAGGCTGCTGTGTCTGGCAGCGGCTTTGCTTCTCTCCATTCCGCTGTGCTGCAATCCCGTTGCTGCCAGAGGGGATGAACCGGATTACATCGTCGTTATCCCCGGCGAGACCATGCCGCCCACCACCACGCCTCCAACTGTCACCACGACCCCGCCTCCCACAACTATCCCCACCATGCCCGAGAAAGGGACAGGATTTACAGAAGACGGTATCCTGTCCACCCGTGACCTCCTGTTTGACAAAGCAACCAACAAGCAATATATCGTGGTGGAAACCCGGAACGGTCAGACCTTCTACATGGTGATTGACTATGATAAGCCTCTGGACGAGGACGAGGAACGGTACCAGACCTATTTCCTGAATCCAGTGGATGAGGCGGATTTGCTGGCGCTGATTGAGCAGGAGGAAACCCAGCCCATTGTTTGCAGCTGCGTGGACAAATGTGTCCTGGGCGCTGTGAATGAGGACTGCGAGCTGTGCAGGCAGAACATCCGCCGCTGTGTGGGCAAGGCGGTGGAGACGGAGCCGCCCACCACGGCACCTGCTGTCCAGCCGGAATCCAATGGCAATCCCGCAGCAGCGCTGGCCATTCTGCTCCTGCTGGGCGGTGGTGCCGGGGCTGGCTACTACTTCTTTGTGAAGAAAAAATCCCAGGAGAAGAAACAGGGCAGCATCGACCTTTCTGAGTATGACTACGGCATGGAGGACGATGACCTCTTTGATGAAAGTGAGGAAGGCGAAGAATGACCAGATTCACAGACAGCCCCTATGAGTACATGATGCGCCAGGTTCCTGTTTCCGCCAAACCGTCCGTTCCTGCGCCGCCCTCCAAGCCTCACATGTGCAATGGCTGCAAGCGATACGGCGAGGGCTGCATCCACCCCTGCTACCGGGAAGTCAAAGAAACGGAGGATGAAAATGCGCCTGATCGTCAGTGAAAAGCCCTCCGTGGCTTATGCCATTGGGGCGGCTTTAGGAGTAGGGCAAAAACGCAAGGGCTACCTGGAAGGCAACGGCTATTTGATTTCCTGGTGCTTTGGCCATCTGGCAGCTCTGGCCGATGCCGACCAGTATGACCCCAAATACAAAAAATGGAGGAAGGAGGATTTGCCAATCGTGCCATCCCCATTTCGCTTCTGCATCTGCAAGGACAAGCGCAGCCAATTTGAGCTTCTGAAAAGCCTGATGCACCGCCAGGATGTGGGTGAGGTCATCAACGCCTGTGATGCCGGACGGGAAGGTGAACTGATTTTTCGCACGGTTTATAAGCTCGCCGGATGCCGCAAGCCCATGAAGCGGCTCTGGATTTCCTCTATGGAGGACGATGCCATCCAAGAAGGGTTCCAGCACCTCCGTCCTGGTTCCGATTTTGACGGACTGTACCAAAGCGCCCTGTGCCGTGCCAAAGCCGATTGGCTGGTGGGCATCAACGCCACCCGGTTTTTCTCCCTGGTCTATGGCACCAAGCTGAATGTGGGACGGGTCATGTCCCCAACATTGGCCCTGATGGTGCAGCGGGAAGCGCAAATTCAGGCCTTTGTCCCGGAACGGTTCTACACCGTGAATCTGGACTGCGGCTTTACTGCAGCATCTGACCGAATCCAGGATTTCACCGATGCAACGAAAATCGCCGATGCCTGCAAAGGCGCTGCTGCAATCATCCAATCTGTGGAGCGGCGGGAGAAAAACGAGAATGCCCCCTTGCTGTATGACCTGACCACCCTCCAGCGGGATGCCAACCGGTTGCTGGGGTATACTGCCCAGCAGACCCTGGACTATCTGCAATCCCTCTATGAAAAGAAGCTCTGCACCTATCCCAGAACCGACAGCCGGTATCTGACAGATGATATGGCTTCAACTCTGGGCAGTATGACCTGCAACGCCGCCTCCATTCTGGGCTGCCTGACACCGGATATGGTGGATGCGCAGAGAGTATGCGACAGCCGTAAGGTCAGCGACCACCATGCCATTGTTCCGACACTCTCTGCATCCACTGCGGATTTGTCCACCCCCCCGGTGCCGGAGCAGCAGATCCTGAAGCTGATCTGCCGTAACGTTCTGGAAGCCACCAGCCCTGCCCATCGTTGGGCAGAGACAATAGTAAATCTGGAATGTTCTGGAAAAGGTTTCACCGCAAAAGGAAAAATGATTCTGGAACTCGGCTGGAAAGCCTATGAAAAAGCAGAGAATATCCAGCCGCTCCCGGAACTGAAAGAAGGACAGACCATCCGTGTATCCTCCGTAACCGTCAAGGAGGGCCAGACCACCCCGCCCAAGCACCACACGGAGGACACGCTGCTTTCTGCCATGGAATCCGCCGGTGACACCCCAGAGGATGCCAAACGCAAAGGTTTGGGAACACCGGCCACCCGTGCGGGAATCATTGAAAAGCTGGTATCAACAGGAATGTTGGAACGGCGCAAGGCGAAAAAGCAGACCTTTCTCGTTCCTGTTGCACTGGGTAATGCCCTGATTACTGTCTTACCGGAGCAGCTCCAATCTCCCCAACTTACCGCTCAATGGGAGCAGGAACTGCTTGCCATCCAGTCCGGGAAGCAGGAGCCGGAAAGCTTTCTGGAGGGCATCTGCGCCATGCTTCAGGAGATGTTTCTGGAGTATACGCCGGTGAAAGGAGCGGAGGTTCTGTTCCCGTCTGCCGAAAATACAGTTGGCAACTGTCCCCGGTGCGGTCAGCGTGTAACGGAATCTCCCAAAGGCTTTTTCTGCTCCAACCGGGACTGCCGCTTTGCCATTTGGAAGAACAACCGTTTTTTCACAGCCAAAAGAAAGGAAATTACGCCCCAAATCGCAGCTTCGTTTCTGGAAAAGGGGGAAGCTCTTTTGCAAGGCTGCTATTCGGAGAAAACCGGGAGATCCTACGATGCCAAGGCGGTGATGGAGGATGACGGTCAACAGACCCATTTCAGGCTGGTATTTGCCCATGAGTGAAGTGCCGATCATGACCCCGGAGCAGCTGATCCAGGCCAGAAGGCTGATTCCCCAGAAGTGCTGCAACTATGACAAGGGGTATTGCCTGGCCCTGGATGGGGACGAGCCCCGCCAATGTGTCCAGATGTGGTCATACTCCCTGATCTGCAAGTGGTTCCACTTTGCCGTCCTGCCCAGTAACTGGGAGCTGTGCGCTCAAATCCATAACAACGTCCCGCAAAAGCGCTGCACGGTATGCGGAAAGCCGGTCTATTCGATTTTCCACAGGACGAAATACTGCCCGGACTGCGCTGTTAAAATGCGGAAGCTCCAGGAGACGGAACGGCTGCGCCGAAGATACTTAAAGTCCCGCATTTAAGGCCCCAAAAGTCCAGTAAAATCAAGGACTTTTTCTGCCGGAAACCACTTTGATAATATAGAGACACGGCAAGGGCAGAAATCGGGTTTCAAATGCGGGAATTTGCCCCCATGCGGCTTGATATTTCGGCTGCGTGGGGGCTCTATTTTTTGAAGGAGTGAGCATGTGACTGATAAACAATCCAACAAAGAGCGCATCAGAGAGATCACCGCTGGCATCGAAAAAGGAATTATGGAGCTGTTTGAAAGTGACCGCTACCGCAACTATCTCACCACCATGAGCCGCTTTCACAGGTATTCCCTGAACAATGTCATGCTGATCCACGCCCAGCGCCCGAATGCTACCCTGGTAGCTGGCTTCAGCAAGTGGAAAAACAGCTTCGGGCGGCATGTGAAAAAGGGCGAAAAAGGCATACAGATTCTTGCTCCCACCCCATATAAAATCAAGGTGGATAAAGAGAAGCTGGACCCGGACACCAAGCTGCCCATGCTGGACGATGAAGGGAAACCCATCACCGAGGAAAAGGAAGTCACCATTCCCATGTTCAAGGTGGTATCCGTATTCGATGTGTCCCAGACCGACGGAAAGCCGCTGCCGCAGATTTCCTTCAGTCTGACCGGGGATGTTGCGCAGTATGAGGTTTTCATGGAAGCCTTGCGGCGGACATCCCAAGTGCCCATTACCATAGAGCCGATGGAACCCGGCATGGATGGCTATTTTCATCTGGAAAAGCAGGCTATTTTCCTCCGGGAGGGCATGAGCCAGGTACAGACCGTCTGCGCCGCCATCCACGAAATGGCCCATTCCCGGCTCCACAACTATGAGAAAATGACGGAGCTGGCAGACGATGGCGAAACCCTCCTCGTGCCGGGAGAAAAGGACAGGAATACCGAGGAAGTGGAAGCGGAAAGCATTTCCTATGCCGTCTGTCAGTATTTCGGCATTGAAACCGCCGACAACAGCTTCGGCTATATCGCAACATGGTCCCAGGGCAAGGAGCTGAAGGAACTCCGTGCCAGCCTGGAAACCATAGACAAGACCTCCTCGGAGCTGATTTCCGGGATTGAGCAGCATTATCAGGAGATTTGCAAAGAAAGAGGTATCAACTTAGAGCCTCCTGATCAAATTTCGGAAGAACATCCCCCTGAAGTACCACCCCAAATCGTAGAATCTGTACTGGCAGAAACAGAAGTCCAGCAAAAGGCACACGTTCAGGAAATGAATGCGGAGATTCTTCCACTTCCTGACCCCGTCATTACCCCTGACATGATGGAGTGGTATGGATACCATGACCCGAATATGTTCCCGCTGTCCAAGGATCGGGCTTTGGAGCTGCTGGAACGAGATGCACTGCTTTTCATGCTGTATCCCGACAATACGGATGAAATGGTAATTGGTTCTGAGGATGTTGTGAATCACGATGGGATCATTGGCATTACCCGTGAAGAATGGCAGGATATCCACGATTCCGTCCCTGCCCGTGATGTTCACCAGCGTTTTCTGGATGCTCCCGGTGATGCCTACGCAATCATGCAGCTAAAGCAGAATGCTCCCCGTGAATTGCATTATTCTGCACTGGACAGGATTCCAGCACCACCCGCTCCATCGAACTACGATGTGATTTACACCGGCCCCATTGTCTGCGAGCAAAGCCAAATGGCCACATTGGAGCGTCTGTATGAAATCTTCAATCTGAACTGCCCCGGCGACTTTACCGGACACAGCCTCTCCGTGAGTGACATCGTTGCACTGAAACAGGACGGTGTGGTATCCTACCACTACTGCGACAGCGTGGGTTTCAAGGAGCTGCCCGACTTCCGGCAGAAGAACTACCTGAAGGCAGCGGAGATGTCCACGGAGGATGATTACGGCATGATTGACGGTATCATCAACAATGGGAAGCAGCCCACGGCAGCCGATCTGGAACAGCAGGCCAAATCCGGTCAGCCCATTTCCCTGATGGATTTGGCAGATGCCGCCCACCGGGAGAAGAAGCCCTCCGTCCTGGAAAAGCTCAAGGACCAGCCGCAGCAGCACCAGCGCAAATCCAAGCCCCGAATATCCAAAGAACAGGAGATTTGAACATGAAAAATTTTACCTTTGAAGAACAGCAGCTCATGAGCATCTACAACCCCGGCACCCGTCTGGGGCTGATTCACGCCCTTGTGGAAATGCGTACCTACCTGGATAAGGATGAGCAGGAGCTGAAATACCTGACGGATAGTGCCATAGCCAAGCTCAATACCATTACGGATGCCGAGTTTGCGGAATTGGACTTGATTCCCGACTTCGGTGAGGGTGCGTAATAGACTTCCCGCCTTTTTTCTGCTATACTGACCCTGTCAGGAGGGAGTGCCATGTCGGAAAAACCACTTGTGCCCTATAAGTCCTTGAAGCAGAAGCAGAAAGTGCGCATTGCGGACTGGATGTACCGGGAGACGCTGCGGTTCTTCCTGGAGCATCAGCGGATGCCGGAAGCAGAAGAATTTGAATTGCTGTGTCAAATTGTTTACGCCAAAGTACGGATCAGTAATTATCGGGTTGCCTATGAGGAAATCCAACATCTTTACGCCAGACGGCTGGATTCCTATGCCCTACGCATCCAGCGGGATGCCGAAGCAGGGATTACTTTGGAATCTCTCACCAAGCAGCCAAAGCAGAAGAAAACCAGCAAAGCTCCCCGTCCGAGGAAAAAGAAAAAGCGTGAACCCGCTGCAACGGAATCCTGCCAGAATGATCGTTTCTTCTTTATCGCCGGATATACCTCTGGCGGTGCGCCCTATGGTGTTACATGGGAGGAAATGGGATTGGAACCTTGGGAGAACCTCCCACTATAAATAAAAGGAGTTCTGTCAAGTAGAATTTTGTCCTCCGATTTTGGGTAGAGTGTCGATTGACAGTCCCCCTAGAACATGATAGACTGTGGAAAGTTTGTGTTCAGGAGGAAAGACAAATGGAAAAGATTCTTGTGTACCTCGGCAGCGATCATGTCATTCAGCACCCCTCCTTTGGTGTTCGGGAAAGCGTACTGAAGATGACCACCAACAGAGAGGTCGCTATCTCCCAAGCCTGTAAACAGGATGCCGCAGGTGTAATCAACACCTATTATCTGGATCTGGATTCCTTGTCTGTAAAGGCGCCTGAACAACAGGTACTGAGTGGTTTTGACGGTTATGATGTTGTGATTCCCCAAGAGGAAGCCGCTTGCTATATCTCCATCTGCTCTGAAGCTGCTTTGAATTCTCTGGTTTTCACGAACGCCTCTTTCGTCTGTCAATAGTACACTCCCTGCCGGATCGGCACCTCTGATATTCAAACTGTAAATTATTCGCTTTCGTATTGCAAAACGCTATACATTTGGATATAATAGAGGCAGAAAGGTGGTATGAACTATGGCAGCAAAAACTGCGAATGTAATGGCTCGTGTGGAGCCCAGTGTGAAGGAGCAGGCAGAGGAAATCATGGAGATGCTGGGCATTCCTGTTTCCGTTGTCATCAATACGCTCTATAGGCAGATTATCATGACACGGAGCATCCCGTTCTCCCTCTCTGTCCCAGCAGTGCCCGTTGCCCGGGACGAGATGGATGAAGCCGCTTTCCATGCCATGATGGAGCGTGGTTTGAGTGAGGCAAAGGCAGACAAATCCCGTGCCGCGTCTGATGTATTTGCAGATCTGAAACGGGAGATGCAGTAAATGCCAGAGAAATACACAGTCAAAATCACGCAGCAGGCGCAGGAGCAAATCCGGGAAATCGTCAGCTATATCCGCTTTACGCTTCAGGCACCTGATACTGCCTTGAAAATGCTGGATACGCTTCAAGAGGAAATCGCTTCTCTGGATCAGTTCCCAAATCGTGTCCCTCTCACGGAAGAAGAACCCTGGCACAGTCGGGGCATCCACAAATTTCCAGTCAAAAACTACCTGATCTACTTCTGGGTAGACGAAGAAACAAAAAAGGTTCAGATTATTGGCGCGGTCTATGGCCGCAAAGACCAACGGCACCAGCTTTCCAATCTGGAAATGTTCTAACTGATACGCTCTGGGCATCAATGCCTGGGGCGTTTTTTAATTGTTATGCATCATTTCAATACGATGCGGTATCTTCGGATAGAGCAATTAAGAAAGTTGACGTTTTACAACTTGGTAATGCTAAAGAAATCATTATAAGAACTTGCTATGATATGGCTACTGTATCAACTGAAGGAAAAAGCCTCCGCAATGACCACTTGTGTATAGAAATATTCCTGAAAAAGTGATATAATACCTTATAACGTTATGTTATGAAGTGAAGGCCTCAAATGAAATGATGAAATCCGATCTTTTTAAGGACTTCCATTTCTAGCGGGGCCGTTCTCGGTATGGTCATTTGGTAAGAAGAGAGCAAGGAGTGAGACAAACATGACAAGTATTGTAAAAGCTATAGATTCTATCCTGATAAATCTTATTTCAAACGAGGCCAACAAGAAGGGGCTATCGTTACTTCAAAAACTTCGGTTTTTTCTCTTTAGAAGAGGACTTGCAAAAGAAATTAACCAGTATATCATTACTCATGATGGATCAATTTTAACGTCGGGTAGATTTGAGAGATATTTAAATCAATATCACATTGTACAACGCATACTGACTCATGTTTCTGGATGCGACGAATCCGTTAGCGAGGAGCATTTCATTAAGTCTCTTTTGCAGTTATTTGATGAAAGTGGAATTACTCCTGGAGGAAAAACGCTTGAAGCTAAAGCAGAAGTCGCAGATTTCCTTTATTTCTTATATGGAAGGATTGAATTTTACTATACATCTCAATTGAATTTAAATGAACGTATCATCTTATCAAAGACTTTGGCAGCTCATAAAGAAATATTGGAAATAATAGAAGAGAGTAGCGAGCATATAGTGACAGAACTGACAAGGTTGAAAGACAATAATAGTAATAATTTATCTGAATTAACGAGCTTACTTAAAAGTGAGTTTATAATTTCTGATCCATCATTGATTCAGGAGATATATGAAATCCTTTCGTCACAGGTATGGCAGGGTAAAATTCATGATGTACAGGTCATAGCTAAGTTGCTCTATTCCAAAAACACCCGCCTTGCATTTGCAGCACAATATCTACTTGATTTATTGACTGTCGATATTTCTTCAGTTAATTTTAAGAGACTGGATGAGTTTACGACCAATGAAAAAATCCACATGGATCTCATCCGAAAGACGGTCTTTGTTTGTATGTTTCTAAAGCGCGAAGACCTATTGCCTCAGATTAACTGCTCTTATCCAGAGATAAACCAGATTATTGAAGCTTTAATTCGCAGTGATACCTCCGTGTTTTTTGATGAAGTGGTAGACGAAAATATATTCTTAACATACAGGTTGAAGAACAGCTTTCCGTCTGAACAGTGGCTAGTCAACCGGATTATTTTAAATTCTGTAATTCAGAGAAGTGTGATTTATTCAGAACAAGTAGTGACTAACTTATTAGGAAGTTCGATGGGAATACTTGACAGAGTTTTCCTGTATGAATGCAGATTTATGAATATGCAACAGGTTCTGAATGAAAACCTAGATAATAAGAAAAGGTTCTTTTCTGAACTTAGTACGGCCCAAAAAGATTATATCCAAGCTGGGCCCCAAATTAGAAGCAAGTTTTATGCAATACTATTGAATGTGGCACTTTCTATCTCAATCGTCGAAGCAAATGATGTTAGGAATGGACTTCCGCGCGATATCAGAAGTGAAAAAGAAATCGAGTTGCTTTGTACTGAAGTTGATATCCAAAATAATAATATCTCTTATCAACAAGTTCTAAGCATTTGCCTCAAATATGACGAGTTCTGGCCGATCAATAATTTCTTGATATCAATGGTCTCAGTAGATAAGAGTCAAGTTATTGATATTCTTTCAAATAATATGTTTCTGTTATCAAAGAGTATTGGTATTTTCTTCATCTATTTAAACCTATTAGATGAAACAAATGAAGAAGTACGTCAATTGCAGTTGCTTAATGATTATGAAAGTATATACGGTGATTATCTTGATTATTGGATGTTTCGAAATTGTATTTCCAAACTAAGTAGTGATTGTCTTACTTATCTGTACCAGAAACTGAAATCGTTTGAATTACATTGCTATACCAGAAAAAGTTTGGATGACTTCATTGCTGTACTCCTAACACACAATAAAAATTGCGAAGTAATTGAAATTGTTGAGCGATATGAAAAAATGGGAATAACAATACCTGTTTACTATAAGTATAAAGGTATAGCGTTATTGAATCAGAAGAAGGAGATTGAAGCTATTGAGTCATTAAAGATGGCCTTTTTAAAACTAGAAGAAGATGATGATGTAATTTATTATCTGCTAATTTGTCTTATAAATAATAAACGCACAATACCTCGTGATGTTTTTGAAGCAGCAAAAAGAAGCAATCGGCCATCTATTTTAATGGTAGCGGCAATATATGCCGAGCAAACTGGCGCTCATGGAGAAGCAATGAACTTGATTACTAAGGCTTTGCTGCGTTCTGACTCCGACAATGTTGAAATATTTGGCCGATATATTGGCTTGCATTTACAGGAGAATGAAAAAGAAATCAGAACGATAAAGTATTCTGAAGAAGATACAGTTGTGATTATGAAAAACATCAACACTTCTGTGCAATTCACAATATGTATCTACAAAGAGAATGTACTACCAGAAGAGCCATACTACTGGAATAACGCAATTCACATTTATACTGAAACGGCTATTCAAAAAAACCTCTTTAAGAAGATCAAAGGCGATGTCGTAATTTGGGATGGCGAAGAATATGTCATAGAAGATATCCAACCTGTTGATTTTTTCCTATTTCAAGTAAGTACAAAGAAATTAATTGACAAAGGAGAAGCAAAACAGATTATCATTCCAAGTGATAAGGATGGAAATTTATTAGTCGATGATTTTCTTGATCAAATGAAAGAAATGATAGGGCCTTCTGGTGACAAAGCCCCATGGTTTGAACAGTATAAACTCATGACTTCATTACCATTGCCGTTGGCATTTTCAAATAAGTTCGAGAAAGTGACATATATGCAACTTGTCAACGCACTAATTGAAGATGATAGGGTAATTTTCCGAAACCAGATACTATCGTCTTCACAATGCACACAGAAAACAGTTTTAACATTTGCTGCCGTTATTGCGCTATATAGAGTTGGATTTCGGCCAAGTAATTCAAAAATGAATGTTGTTCCAGAATCATTGAATAAACACTTCATCGATGATACAACGCAGATTGTTAAAGAAAACAGCCGTGATATAGTTGCATCATTTTTCGTTATTGATGAAAAAGCATGTATCATTGAAAGTTCAGAAGAAGAAAAAAAGCGGCAGATGCAACTTGCAATAGAGTTAAAGCAATACTGTAAGGGATTTGATGTTATCACGAGTAACCAAGATTTGATAGTTCCGGCTTGGGACAAAATCAATTTGAAGGAACTCCTGGGGGTTGTTGATTATGATGCACTAGCGATTGCCCAAAAGGCCGGTATCTCATTAGTAACTACAGAGGCTGCAGTATCTGCCGTAGCTAATGAATGTGGAGTATCAGCGATTAGCATCCCTGATTTTCTTGCGCACGAAACGGATGATATTTTCACGCTATTAGAGTATGTAAAACAAATGCTGATCTATTGCTTCTCGTTGCCAATTACCGACTATGTTTTGGACAGAATCGTTGCGGAATATGACAATTCTGACTGCGAAAAAAGAGAAAAAATCGTTGAGGAGTGGGCAACAATTCTTGAACGTCCATTAGACAAAAAGGACTACAAACATTACTTGTCAAATGAATTTCAGGATTTACTCAAGAAACGTATTAACCAAAATGATGTGAATATGCATCCAATTTATCATTGGCTGGCGTTTTATTCACTACGCTACAAAGGGTTGCGATTTCAGATAACCATCGACGCTAATGGACAAATTCGAACTGAACTGATTTCAGATGGAACTTAGGTTATCTTTTTAATGTTTGTCTGAAAACGGTAAAAAATCTCTACTGGGGGGATCCTTTGTATTAGCGCAACTATATGAACAAACCAACAGACTATGCTTTTCAGAAAAATATGTGGTTTGATTCCTGATGATTCTTCAATAACAGTATAACATTTCTTACACCCCCGTCTGTTAACACAGGCGGGGTTTTTCATTACAAATCACACAGGAAAGGAGACATCAAATTGGCATCCGTATTGCAACAATACCGCCAGTTGGCAGACATTACGGCACTCCAGATAACAGGCAGCTATCAGAGTTGGACAGACTTCCTGACCACCGCAGCCCGGTTATACAAGTACTCGTACCATGAGCAGCTCATGATCTATGCCCAGCGACCCGACGCCACCGCCTGCGCGGACTACGAACTGTGGAACAAGCGGATGGGGCGTTACGTTCGCCGGGGAGCAAAGGGCATCGCCCTCATTGACCACTCCGGGGATGTGCCGAAGCTGAAATATGTGTTCGATGTGGCAGATACCCGAACCACGGAACGCTCCCGCAGCCCCTATCTCTGGGAATACCGCCCGGAGCATGAGCCGGCAGTTTCTGCCGCTCTGGAGGAACAGTTTGCCGTTCCCAATGATGGCGGCATCACAGAGCAGCTGGAGCAGATTTCCTCCGTCAAAGTCACAGAATATTTCCTTGCCCACCAGCAGGACATTCTTGGCATCGTTGACGGATCGTATCTGGAGGGGTATCATGACTATGACAAAGGCGTGGCGTTCCTCAACGCAGCCACCGTCAGCACCACCTACGCCCTGCTTTCCCGGTGCGGTCTGGCGGCTGATGCCCACTTTGACCCGGAGGAGTTCATGCCGGTCTTTGACTTCAATACACCCCAGACCGTATTCGCCCTGGGCAGCGCCGTCAGCGAGATCAGCGAAACGGTACTGCGCAGTATCGAAGTCACCATCAAAAAATACGAACGCGAAAAGCTGTCTGAAAGGAGTCAAGAAAATGAACGAACTGACCTACACACGCAGCGGGGATTACTGGATTCCCAACCTGATTCTGTCCAAGCAGGAAAACAAGCCCTTGGGCAAGTACGGGAGGATGCGGAAAGCCTACCTTCAGGAGCATCGCCCGGTGCTGTGGAACAGCCTGATCCTGTCGGAGCAGCTGTACCCCCATCTGCGGGAGATCGACGAGACGGCGAACAGGCGGTTGGAGCAGATGATGCCCACACTGATGCAGTCGGCAGGGGTGACGGAAGCTCTGAAAGCCAGCGACCCCATGAAATGGGTGAGGCTGATGAACAACCTGAAAGCCCAAGCAGAGGAAGTGATCCTGACGGAGTTGATTTACGCCTGACAGATGAACCTCCCACCCAGGGAGAACAGTTTTCCTTCTTCCCCACGGAAGCCCAGCAAATTGCATACATCGCCCATGCGGAGAGTGCAGACATCGCACCCTCCGCTTTTTCTATGCCCCAGGAGTATATTGACCAGTTTCTCCGGGTGGGAAGCAACACAGAAAATCACCGCACACGGATTGCCATTGAATACGCTAAAAAGCAGCCAATGGACGATCTGGTGGATTTTCTGGAAAAGACCTACCACGGCGGTTACGGCCTGCAATTTGGCACCACAAAGGTGTGCGCATGGTACGCCGAGGACGGGATGCACCTGTCCTATGGCAGCACCGCCCGGTTTGCCAGAAACGCCCAAATTCTCTCTTGGGAGGATGTGGCTGTCCGGGTTGGCCAGCTGCTGGAACAGGGGCAGTTTGCCACCAATGTGGAGCTGGCAGAGTGCGGAACCCTTGAAAAGCGTCAGCTTGCGGAGCAGCTTTGGTATATGTCCCACGACATGAGCGAAATAGCCATGGAAGCCGGACATATGAGCATTGTCCGCTCCCTCCGGGGCGGCTTCCCGGAGGAAACGGAAAAGCTGATGGTTTTCCTGTCTGATCCGGAGTCCCATCAGGCGATTATGCGGCAGGTTTATGCCTTCCGGGATGCCTGCAATGCGGATAAGGGTATGATGCGGTTTCAGATGTATCACCCCAACAAGTTGATTCGCCCGCTGGAGGAATATACCCTTCCCAGGCGGGGATATGTCAGCGAGATGGCGGAGCTGCCAGCGGCAAAGGGCTTCATCACCGAGGACGAGATCAATGAGCATCTGACCGGCGGCAGCAATTTTTCCGGCAGCAAGTCCAGAATCTATGCTTTCTACCAGACACCCCACACCGCAAAGGAAAAGCTGGATTTCCTGAAAAATGAATACGGCATTGGCGGCGGAAATAACGCACTTTCCCATAACTTTATGAGCCATGTCTGGACTGACGGAAAAGGCATTCGCTACGACAAGCCGAACTGCACACGGATTGAAGTGCCGTGGACAAAGGTAGTCAAATACTACGATGCCCTGATGGAATCCGGGCGCTTTGCTCCCCCGGAGGAGCTGGAACAGCGGTATGGGGAAGTCATTGATGGGGCACTTGCGGAAGAACAGCCGGTAAACGAGGAAGCAGAGCCGATAGAAGCCACCGAGCCGGTTCAGGAGGAATCCGAGCCTGCTGTCTGGGAGTACAACGAAATTAAGTCCGCCCACCCGGAGGATATTGTTTTGTATCAGGTCGGGGATTTCTTTGAAATCTATGGGGAGGATGCGAAGAATGCCGCTCCTGTGCTGGATTTGAATCTCGCCACCCGTCCAATCCCCACTGGTGGCAGGGTGGATATGTGCGACATCCCGGCACATCAGCTGGAGCAGTATACCGAAAAGCTCCGTAATCAGTTTGATGTGACCATTGCCGCCGTTGGTGAGGATGGTCAGCGAAACAGTTATTCCATGGGAAAGCTGAATCCAGAACCCCTTCGCCGGGAGATTACACAATCCGACATTGACAAAGCCTTACAGAAATGGAATGGCAGCATCGACAGCAAACGCTCCGTAGTGCGGTACATGGAGGCCCACAGCCGGGAACGGGACACCGCCGCATGGCTAGCCCATGAGTATGGCGCAGACCTCAGTCAGCCCCTGCGGATTACAGTTACCGGTGTGGATGCCGAAACGGTGCTGCCCTGGGCAAAGGTGCAACGGCGCATTGCCCAGCTTATCAAGGCGGATAAATTCTATACGGAAGAAGAATATGACCGCCTTGACGATATTGACCCCGCTGCCATTCGGGAGCAGCTTGCGAAACATGGCATTGTGAACGGCGAGGTTGTGGATGCGGACAAGCTGGACGCAGCCCCCATTGTCCGGCAGGCGGAAGCGGATGCTCAGCGGATTTCGGACGAAGAATTTGCAAGAGAATACCTGATTCCCGGTGAATCCACCTTTGAAATCGACGGCAGAACCTTCCTTGTTGACCGGGTGAATTTGGATTCCCGCTCCGTCAACTTTCAGGATATTACCTTTGCCAATTCCACCGGCTTTCCCATCTTCCGCACGGAACCCATTTCCTTTGTCAGAAGGTATATCGAGGAACAGGAAATCCAGCCTGTTCAGCCGGAAATGTCCACCGAAACCGTGGCAGTTTACCCCGGCGAAAAGAATAACCTTCCCTATGACATTGTGGTGCAAACCCTCCGCACAGAGCAGCCGGAGCCGCCCCGCGATGCTCCCATCCCCAGCGCAGAAAACTTCCGCATTGCGGACGAGGATTTGGGCATGGGCGGTGCCAAGGTCAAATTCCACAGGAATCTGGATGCCATCACCACCCTGAAAATCATTGAATCCGAGGGCAGGCAGGCAACAAAAGAGGAGCAGGAAATTTTATCTCGCTATGTGGGCTGGGGCGGCCTGCCGGATGCTTTTGACGCAAGCAAGCCCAGCTGGGCATCCGAATACCAGGCGCTGAAAGCCACCCTTACCCCGGCAGAATATGAAGCTGCCCGTGCTTCTACCCTCAATGCCCACTATACCAGCCCCACGGTCATCCGGGCAATCTATGAAGCGGTTGGAAATATGGGCTTCCAGACCGGCAACATTCTGGAGCCGTCCATGGGCGTCGGCAACTTCTTTGGGATGCTGCCGGAGGAAATGCAAAGTAGCCGCCTGTACGGTGTGGAGCTGGATTCCATCACCGGGCGGATTGCAAAACAGCTTTATCCCAAGGCAAATATCACCGTGGCAGGCTTTGAAACCACGGACCGCCGGGACTTCTTTGACCTTGCCGTGGGCAATGTTCCCTTTGGGCAGTACAAGGTCAATGACCCCGCCTACAACAAGCTGGGCTTCAACATCCACAACTACTTTTTCGCCAAGGCGCTGGATCAGGTGCGTCCCGGCGGTGTGGTTGCTTTCGTCACCAGCCGATACACCATGGACGCCCAGAATTCCTCTGTACGCAAGTATCTTGCCCAGAGAGCCGATCTGTTGGGTGCCATCCGGCTTCCCAACACCGCTTTCAAAGCCAACGCTGGTACAGAAGTGGTGTCGGACATTATCTTCCTGCAAAAGCGTGACCGCCCCATTGAAATTGACCCGGACTGGGTGCATCTGGGGCAGACCGAGGATGGTTATGCCATCAACAGCTATTTCCTCGACCACCCGGAAATGGTCATGGGCAGAAACAGTTCCGAAAGCACCGCTCACGGTATGGATTACACCGTGGAACCCTTTGAAAACATTTCGCTTGCCAGCTCGCTCCATGAAGCGGTGAAGCATATCCAGGGCACCTATCAGGAAGCGGAACTGCCCGATCTGGGCGAGGGCGAAACCATTCAGAACACCCTTCCGGCTGACCCGGATGTGAAAAACTTCTCCTATACCCTTGTGGACGGGGAGGTTTACTTCCGGGAAAACAGCATCATGGTCAGACCCGATCTGAACGGCACCGCCAAAGAGCGTATCAAGGGTATGCTGGCGCTCAGTGCCTGCGTCCATGAGCTGATTGACCTCCAGATGCAGGAATCCACCCCGGATTCCGCCATTGCTGAGAAGCAAGGGGAGCTAAACCGGCTCTACGACAGCTTTACGGAGAAATACGGTATTATCAACAGCCAAGGTAACCGGCTGGCATTCTCCGACGATTCCTCCTATTTCCTCCTATGCGCTCTGGAAGTTATGGACGATGACGGCAATTTCCAGCGCAAGGCGGATATGTTCACCAAACGCACCATCCAGCCCCACCGAGTAGTCACCTCCGTGGATACCGCCAGTGAAGCCCTGACCCTTTCCATTGCGGAAAAGGCAGAGGTGAACATGGAATATATGTCCAGTCTCACCGGGAAAACCGCCGAGGAACTGGCATCGGAGCTGCGGGGCGTTATCTTCCACGATCCTACTCTTGGGGCCATTGAGGATAATGAAGGCTGGGTAACAGCAGACGAGTATCTGTCCGGCAATGTGCGGCAGAAACTCCGGCAGGCGGAAGCGGCTGCGGCGGAGAATCCTGCCTATCAGGTCAATGTAGAAGCCTTGCTCGCTGCGCAGCCCAAGGATTTGGATGCTTCAGAGATTGAGGTTCGGCTGGGCGCAACCTGGATCGACAAGTCCTACATCAAGCAGTTCATGTTTGAAACCTTCGATACCCCCAGCTATCTGCGCTATTCCATGGATGTGCAGTATTCTCCCTATACCGCCGCATGGAGCATCAGCAACAAAAAACGGATTTCCTACAATGATGTTGCTGCGTGGAATGCCTACGGCACAGATTGTGTCAGCGCCTATGAAATTCTGGAGGATTCTCTAAACCTCCGGGATGTGCAGGTGTACGACACCATTGAGGATGCGGACGGACGCAAAAAGCGGGTGCTGAACGCCAAGGAAACCACGCTGGCGGCACAGAAGCAGCAGCTGATCCGGGATGCGTTCCGGGACTGGATTTGGGCAGAACCCCAACGCCGTCAAGCACTGGTTCGGCAGTACAATGAGGAAATGAACAGCACCCGCCCACGGGAATATGACGGCAGTCACATCGTCTTTGCGGGCATGAACCCGGCAATCACCCTCCGGGAGCATCAGCGAAACGCCATTGCCCATGTTCTCTATGGCGGTAATACATTGCTTGCCCACGAAGTGGGTGCGGGCAAGACCTTTGAGATGGTCGCTGCCGCCATGGAAAGCAAGCGGCTGGGACTGTGCCGGAAGTCCATCTTTGTGGTTCCCAACCACTTAACCGAACAGTGGGCGTCGGAATTTCTGCGTCTGTACCCCTCCGCCAATATTCTTGTGGCCAAGCAGCGGGATTTTGAAACGAAAAACCGCAAGAAATTCTGCGCCCGGATTGCCACCGGCGAGTATGATGCGGTTATCATTGGTCACAGCCAGTTTGAGAAAATCCCCATCAGCAAGCAGCGGCAGGAGCAGCTTCTGCAAGACCAGATTGCGGAAATCACCATGGGCATTTCAGAACTGAAGGAAAGCGGCGGCGAAAAATTCAGCGTCAAGGAGTTGGAACGCACCAAGCGCGGTTTGGAGTCCCGATTGGAAAAACTGCGGGCTGATGATAAGAAAGACGATGTTGTGACCTTTGAGCAGCTGGGTGTTGACCGTATGTTTGTAGACGAAGCGCACAATTACAAGAATTTGTTCTTATACACAAAAATGCGCAATGTCGCCGGGCTTTCCACCACCGATGCTCAAAAATCCAGCGATATGTTCGGCAAGTGCCGCTACATGGATGAACTCGCCGGAAACCGGGGTGTGGTCTTTGCTACAGGTACGCCGGTCAGCAACAGTATGACGGAACTCTACACCATGCAGCGGTATTTGCAGTATGCCCGTCTGGAAGAAATGCACATGACCCACTTCGACTGCTGGGCGTCCCGTTTCGGAGAAACCGTCACCGCTTTGGAGCTAGCACCCGAGGGCAAGGGCTACCGCCCCCGGACACGGTTCAGCCGGTTCTTCAATCTGCCGGAGCTGATGAATCTGTTCAAGGAAGTTGCAGACATTAAGACGGCAGATCAGCTCCATCTTCCCGTCCCGGAGGTGGAGTACCACAATGTGGTTGCCAAGCCCACGGAGGTACAGAAAGGGCTGGTGCAGGAGCTTTCCGAACGAGCCGCCGCTATCCACTCCGGCAGTGTTGACCCATCCACTGACAATATGCTGAAAGTGACCTCAGATGGGCGAAAGCTGGGGCTTGACCAGCGGATTATCAATCCCGATTTCCCGGATCAGGAGGGCAGCAAGGTCAATCTGTGTGTGGAAAACATTCTGCAAGTCTGGAAAGACGGTGAAGCGGACAAGCTGACCCAGTTAGTTTTTTGCGATATTTCCACACCCCAGGCTGCGCCGAAAGCGAAACAGGCTGTCAGCACGAATATAGACACTTCCTCCCCGGAGTCCGCGATGCTCCCTTTGGAAGAAAAAGCCCCTTTCACCGTTTATGATGACATTCGTTCCAAGCTGATTGCCAGAGGCGTTCCGGCAGAGCAGATTGCCTTTATTCACGATGCCAATACGGAGGTCAAGAAAAAGGAGCTGTTCGGCAAGGTGCGTTCCGGTCAGGTGCGTGTGCTGCTGGGCAGTACCTCCAAAATGGGGGCTGGAACCAATGTGCAGGATCGTCTGGTGGCAATCCATGATGTGGATTGCCCCTGGCGGCCCGGTGATTTACAGCAGCGCAAAGGCAGAATTGAGCGTCAGGGCAACCAGAATGAGAAAGTCCATGTGTTTCGCTATGTGACAGAAGGGACCTTCGACGCTTACTTGTGGCAGACCGTGGAGAATAAGCAGAAGTTCATTTCCCAGATTATGAGTTCCAAGTCCCCGGTGCGCTCCTGTGACGATGTGGACGAGGTAGCGCTGTCCTTTGCGGAAATCAAAGCCCTGTGCGCCGGTGATCCCCGGATCAAGGAGCGTATGGATTTGGATGTGGAGGTTTCCAAGCTGAAGATTATGAAAGCCGACTACAAGAGTAAGCAGTACCGGCTGGAAGATAATCTGCTGCGGCACTTCCCGGAACAAATTGAAAAGCTGAAGGGCTACATTCAGGCAATTCAGGAGGATATGCAGACACTGGAAGCTCACCCCCATCCCACGGATAGCTTTGCAGGCATGACCGTGCTGGCTGACGATCTGACGGATAAGGACAATGCCGGTGCCGCTCTGATCGAGGCGGCTAAGAAAGCCACGGGGCTTGACCCGGTGGAGGTCGGTACATACCGGGGCTTTCAGATGTCCGTCACTTTGGAGGACTTCGGGAAAAAGTATGTGCTGACCATGCAGGGCAGGCTGCGGCACCAGGCCACCCTGGGCAGCGACCCCAGGGGAAATCTCATCCGTCTGGACAACGCTCTGGCACAGATGTCCCAGCGGTTGAAGGCATTCCAGACACAGTTGGACGAAACCTACCACCAGCAGGAAGCGGCAAAGGCGGAGCTGGACAAGCCCTTCCCCTATGAGGAGGAGCTGCGGGACAAAACCGCGCGGCTGATTTTTCTGGATTCGGAGCTGAATCTGGAAGCCAATAAGGGCGGTCAGCAGGATCAGGTGGTTGCCAAAGCTGCCCGTCCCTCGGTACTGGATAAGCTGCGCAGCCAGCCCGCCCGCAGCAGGACTGACAAAAAACAAAAACGCCATGAGGAGGTGCGATGATGACCAACGAAGAACGCAACACGGCACTATATCAGAAGATGTTTTCCGAACAGGAGAAATTCCGGGACTGGCTGAAAGGTCAGTCCCCGGAGGAAGTCCTGAACCACGCCTATGAATACACCATCCGGGAGGATATTCTGTTGTCTCTGGAATACCACAACCTGTCGGATGCCCAGGCAGATGCCCTGATGAAATCCCCCAGCCCGCTGGCAGATGTATTCCGGGATTTTGAAAAGCTGGAGACAGACCATATGGAGACGATCTGGGACTGTCTGGAATCCAGAGCGGATACGATTCTGGAAGAACAGCGCCGTACACTCAGAGAAACGCCGGTGTATCCCTATCCTGCCAGCTATGCTCAGGAGCATGGAGAGCTGGAACAGTACCGGGCATCTAACAAAGCCAACGCCGCCTGCAAAAAAGCTATTGAAGCAGCAATTCGGGAGCATTACGATGGAAACTCGCTGGACAGTCAGGCAGCGGCACAGGTAGTGGAGGCTTTTGGACTGGACAGGACGCTGTATGTCCTTGCCAATACCATCCAACAGAAAGATTGGGACGGGCGGATTTCTCACGGTAATAAGGCATGGGCGAAAACCATTCCCACCCAGAAAAATCCCGATGCGTGGGGTGCAGACCGAAACGACCAGTTTGTTGTAAACAGCCATCCGGGTCTTACAGATTTATTTCTCAGCACCATCCGGCGGGAATATTGCCAGAAACAGGAGAAAGCGTACAAGCCCTCCGTCCGGGCAAAACTACAGTCCACGCCGAAAATAACTTCGCCGAAACATTCGGCGAAGTTGAAAGGACAGGAGCGCTAAGATGACCAACCGTAAAAGAAATATTGAAGTGCGGTTCCGCGTTACGCAGGATGAGCTGGATATGATCCACGAAAAAATGGCTCAATACGGAACTACAAACCTTTCAGCCTTTCTCAGAAAGATGTCCATAGACGGATATGTTGTGAAGTTGGAACTTACAGAGCTGAAAGAGCTGGTCTCCCTGCTGCGCTATTCCAGTAACAACCTGAACCAGCTCACCAGACGTGTCCATGAAACCGGCAGAATTTACGATGCTGATTTGGAGGACATTCGCCAGGGACATGAGCGCCTATGGGATGCAGCCCGGGACATTCTCTCCGCTTTGTCAAAGTTGAAGTGATTTGCCGCATCCTTGCAACGATAGGGCAGGGGATGTATGATAAAGAAAAAGGAGGCTTCCATATGAAACTGATCTTCAAAATCCTCACTGCACCTGTCACTCTGGCCATTGACCTGTTCACGCTTGTCTGCATCGGGCTGATTTCGTTTTCCGCGTTCTTTCTCCGACTGGCCAGCGGAATTGTGGGCATCCTCGGCATTTTGGTACTGGTTACATACTCTGTAAAAAACGGCCTGATCCTTCTGACCATTGCATTCCTGGTCAGTCCAATGGGACTACCTATGTTGGCGGCACACATCCTGACAGGCTTGCAGAGAATATCACGTGCAATCAAGGAAGTCTGATTGCAATACGGTAGAACAAACACCTGAATGTCCTATGTTTTGTGGAGCCTAAAAAATGCTTGACATAAATATCTCTGGTTCGTATAATAATAGAGGAGAGCAGAAATGCTCAACTGAAAAGTGCCCTGCCGCTTTGAGCGCAGATCATTTATGAAAAGTGCCCTGCCACTTTGAGCGCAGATCATTTATGCAAGGTACACCACGACCTTAACTGTGGTTGTAATGATGGAAGGGGCGAGTTGTATCGCCCCTTTTTTCACTGCATGGAGTACATATGGAAAAACTCAATTTCTATACGGTTGATATATTTTATGTGGATTACTTGAAAGATGCTGAGTGCAAACACAGAGGGTTTTCACGCGTTCCCAACATGGAGTATGGTGACAAACGAAAACCAAAATTTCTTTGCGGGGTCGTCCTTCAAGTAGGCGGCCAGGACTACTATGTTCCTGTAACCTCCTATACACAGCAAAAACCGGATAACTTTCTCATTCGAGCGGCAAACGGACAGGTGACCAGTTCCTTACGCTTTAACTATATGTTCCCGGTTCCGAAAGAACTGGTATCTGAAAGAACCATCGCCAAGGAACCTGATCGCGCATACCGGGCATTGCTGGCGCAGGAGCTTCAATACTGCATTAGGAACCAGGAGGAGATATGCCGCTTGGCAGAGAGGACATACAAACGTGTTCTTCTGGGCAAGAACCCTGGCCTGGTACACAATAGTTGTGACTTTCGGTTATTAGAACATGCGTGCTCCTTATACGCAGAAGAACATCAATAGGCAGCGGTCTGCTTCGGCAGGCCGTCTTTTTTATTATGGAGGTGAATATTTGGCAACCACGCGGCTGATGCCGCTGCACATCGGCAAGGGACGGACTGTTGGAACCGCCATCGAAGCCATTATCGATTATGTAGAGAATCCCGAAAAGACAGACAACGGAAACCTGATTACAAACTGGCAATGCGACAGCCGTGTTGCCGACAGAGAATTTCTGCTATCGAAACAGCAGTACATCAGAAACACCGGGCGGGTGCGGGGTGCGGATGATGTGATTGCTTACCACCTTCGCCAGTCCTTCCGTCCCGGCGAGATTACGCCGGAGGAAGCAAACCGTTTGGGCTGTGAGCTGGCACGGCGATTCACCAAAGGCAATCACGCCTACATTGTCTGCACACACATTGACAAAGCCCATATTCACAATCATGTGATATGGAACTCCACCGCCCTTGATGAGCACAGCAAGTTCCGCAACTTCTGGGGCAGCACCAAGGCTCTGCGCCGCCTCAATGATACAATCTGCATTGAGAACGGTTACTCCATCGTAGAGAATCCAGAGGGCAAAGGCAAGTCTTACGATAAGTGGCTGGGCGATCAGAAGAAGCCATCCCACCGTGAGCGTATCTGTTATGCCATCGATGATGCTCTTGCACAGAAGCCCCAGAGTTTTGAGGAACTGCTGGAGCTGCTGCGGCGCTCCGGGTATCAGGTCAAGGGAGGTAAGGTTCTCTCTCTGCTGGGGGAAGGGCAGAAGCGTTTCATCCGCATGGACACGCTGGGCGCAGACTACACCCCGGATGATCTTCGTGCCATCATTGCCGGAACCAAGGAGCATACCCCGAAAAAGAAGCGGGTCATGGATGCCGCTACCAAACCCAGTGGCAGTTTGCTGATCGATATACAGGCAAAACTGCAAGAAGGAAAGGGTGCCGGTTACACACGGTGGGCAAAGAACTTCAATCTGAAACAGCTTTCCCAAACGCTGATCTATCTGGAGGAAAACGATCTGCTGGACAGAAGTGTTCTGGAAGAAAGGACTGCCATCGTCACAGCGCAGTACCACACCCTGTCCACCAAGATGAAGTCCGCCGAGCAGCGCATGGCGGAAATCAAAGTGTTGCAGCAGCACATCATCAATTACGCCAAAACCCGCGACACCTATGTTGCCTATCGGAAGGCTGGCTATTCCAAAAAGTTCCTTGCGGAGCATGAATCGGAAATCATATTGCATAAGGCGGCAAAGCAGTTCTTTGACGAGCAGGGCTTGAAAAAGCTGCCCATCGTCAAGAGCCTGCAAGCAGAATACGCACAGCTCCTGTCTGAGAAAAAAGCCATGTACGCAGATTACCAAAAAGCCAGGGAGGATATGCGCGCCCTGCAAACTGCTAAAGCAAATGTAGATCGGATTCTCGGGGACAATTCTTTCACCGCAGCGAGAGAATCTGAAAAGGACGGGCGTTGACATTTTCTTCCACTTCTGCAGGTGGTTGAGATGTTGATATTATCATGGATTTCATGAATTGTTCGTAAAACCATTTCAGGTGCCGTAAATTGCGTTTATAAGAATATAAGGAGAGTAGATTCTCACAACAACTAGCGTCTTAGCTGTCAAATCAACAGTTAACGATTCTATCAGAATAATAGAATGGGTTTTACAAAAATCAGTAGTAGTTCACCCACTTTGGTTGAGCATATATTGCTTTTTCAACTACACTTATCCAGTCAGCAACTTCCTGCAATCTTTTTGATAGTTCTGCAAAATCTATCTCACCATCATCGGCTGCTTCCCATAGTTCACATAGGGCATGTTCTACGCCTTCTTGAGGAAAAAATACGCTATCATGCCGTAAATTTGCGAACAGTCCGCCATTTCCATCTTTTTCGCATCTTCCGTTTATAGCAAGATGTTTACAATACCATCCATCTACAGTTCTTGTAACAATATATCTGTCGTTGTGACCCCATCTTCGAGTATATACGTCAAAATACATATCTCGATTAAGGGTTTGGTCGCTATCATTTGAAAGAACAATTCCTTGGTTCCTTATATCATACAACAGTGCCCTGAGGCAGTCTGGATGATCGTAGAATTCTAGGGTTTGGGTTTCGGGATCCAGTTCTCTGTTGAATAGAAGATTTTTATCAAAAATAGGTAATCTGCCCCAATGAATGATTGGCAAAATATCCTTGATTTTTTTGTTTATCTCTTGGAACTTTCCCCACGACAAATCTCTATACAAGTGTTTTTCCGTCTCTTCATGGAACGACCCATAGATTCGTAAAAAACTTGCTTCTGCAGAGGGAAGACACGATTGAGCAATTTTATTTGATTGAATGACTTTACCAATGAACGATTTCGTATCTTCTTTAAAACAATACTCATTGTCAACAGTATCAAACAACATTGCTGCCAGATACTTGATATCATATTCCTTAAATGCAAATTTGTTCTTCAATTCATCCTGTGTAAATCTATCCCTATCTGTAATTTCGAACTCAATCATTTTTTTAGCGAGATTAATTTTTAGATTTCTAAGCCTCACTCGCTTCCATAGCAATTGAGTTTCATTTTCCTCATCTTCATAGTTATCGCTATCTTTTTTCATATAATATCATCCTCCAACAATATCAAATCAGCAGTTAATCAAAAAGCAAGGACACCCACCACGACAGAATTTATATTCCTTACATTCTAGGCATCTTTCTCCTTTTGTATCTAATAGTTTTCTTATTCTGGTAAATTCTGCAGAATCCTGCCAAATCTCTTTTATCGAGAAATCATTAAGATTATATCCCTTCATATCGGCACCGCACATGAAAGAGCAAGGATACATAACCCCATGCTCGGAAATAAAAGCAGAGAATCTAGCTGCTTCACAGTAATCGACGCTTTCATCTCGAATGTATTCTTTATTCCTGGCAAGATGTGAAATCATACAACTGTCAAAACCTATTTTACAACGGGTAAAATGTACCGCTTCATATATGAATGTGTCTAATTGTTCTGATTTATGAAGTATCTTTCTCTTTACTGCTCCTACCGGTTTATAGTTTAAAAAAATGACAGCATTTACTTTGTTTAATAATTCCTGATTAAGTAGATTCCTGGCCTCAAGCAGACTGTCTGCACCTAGTACAAAATGGATATTAACCGGTATCTTATATTTCCAGCAGTTGTTGATTACATTAATTGCTTCATCGTATGGTTTATACCAGCTAATCGCAACAGCTCCACAGTATTGGCGAGATGCTCTATATATTTCATCGGTCATACCTTGTCCATTCGTAGTATACGAAGGAATGATACCATTTGACTTGGCAATTTTCAGAAATTCAATAAACTGTGGATGTTGATTGGGATTTCCACCTCCAAGTGCAACTTGAAATACTCCAAATGCTTTTGCTTGAGAGATAATGTTCTCAAACAATTCAACACTCATAAAATCTCCGGATTTACCTGAATGACGATAACAAAAATCGCAGCCCCTTTCACAGTAATTTGTTATGGATATATCCAACAACTCTGGTCCACTCATTTTCCAAGCCAAACCTTGGATTCTTGACTCATCTCTAACTGTGCGTCCGGTTTCTTCATCAAAGATAGCCCGATATCCATTCTTGTCTGTTATGTATTTCATCTACCAACCACCAATATTGCCATTAAAATATATATCATCTTCACATAAGATGAAACTTTCGCAGCAAAAGTATATTTCGGCTGGGGTTGACCCATCCGACGCCAATTCTCCGTAATATACTTCACGTCCTTCTGATATTAGTTTTAAAACTTGTGAGATAGTTTCGCTACTATAACCATCTTTCTTAAGAAGCATCTCAACACCGCCGTTGTTCTTCGCTGCGTCCTGTATGGGTTGTTTGTTCATATCGATTGCGTCAAATAAGTCCTCAAATATGACATTCATCGGTGACTCCCCATCTGCACCTATACCAGACATGAATGACTCTTTTGAAAACTCAGATTTTATGGAGATGATAAACGAAGTGGATGAACTATTGGTCACGAACCCGTTTCTATATTTCATGTAAAGCAGCTCCTATTAATTGATTAATGACCGGCAAATTCTCATCCTCATAGCCGATAATACTTGTTATGGAATAATCGTTATTGGAAAAGGATAATCTGAACAACGTTTCATTCTCTTGTAACGCAAGTTCCTCAATTATATCTTTATCAAACAGTTCTTTATTATACAGATAGTCTTCAAATGACCTATACTCCTCTGCATAGTATCTTTCGTACCTCACCCTCAGATCGACTGCCCCATGCAATATGCCGGTCATGATCTTTGCAACATATTTATCCGCAAACGAACCTTTTCGCATTTTTGTTTTCTCTTTTACTTGCTTTAGTACTTCATCAATTTGTGATTCTCTTTTTGCCTTCAAATAGTAGTTTTCGTCCAATTTGATTATTTTACACATGTTTTTCCCTCATACCCACAAGTCTCCAAGAAGTGCCCCTACCTGTTTGACATCCATTGGCTGCTCCGTACTTTTTATCAGTTCTACCAAAAATGGATCATCTATGTTTGCCAACAAGTTTTCAACCACGGCTACCAGGTTTTGTTTTACAAAAATCGCGGCCTCATCAATATTTGCAAGTTGCTGGAGAATCTCCTTTGTTTGAGCAGGAACATTTCTATATGCTTTTACCCATAACCTGTTGATTTCTCTTGGCATAATGTGATGCAAATACATAGTTAATCTGAGCCAATCCTTACCAGAAAATTCCTCATCAGTCTTGTTAAGCTTTTTATTAAGGGCACAAACTATTTCATCACAATAAAAAGCACAGCCTCTCTTTCGAATTTCATTCCCGAATCTGTCCACCTCTTTGACCGGAAAGAGAGTACGAAGCATACGATCATACTGGCCTGGCCTTTCAGCAAGTTTGTTTAGATTATTGTACAACAAATCAACTGATGCTTTTCTGAAATAAGTTCGATCCATCCTGGCCAGAAGATATCTTACTATTCTGGTTGTATACTCTCCGTTTTCGAGGAACTGTTGCTTCCATTTCTCTATATCATCATCAGTAATATCATTATCTTCCAGATTCCATACATTATCCCAATAGATTGATGAATAAAATGTGCCCTTCTCGATTATTGGCAAAAGACTCGGTATTTTCGTTCTAGCTAGGAAAAAAGAATATTTTTCTACTCCTTCCACAATACTCCAATTAAGTTCATGCATTTTCTCCCATGTTGCAGGGAAGATCTTTTCCGCATCGGGACGGCTTACCAAGTACTTAGTCAAGCAGTAGTCACGGAACTCATCAAACGTAAAACTTAATGTTTCTGTGCTCTCTTCAGTATACCCTTGCTTCAAAATAATATCTTCTTTAAATATTACATCCGATTCAAGAATATAGTTCAATAATTGAATCTCTTCAAATGGAAGAACACTTTTGGGAATTTGCGCAAAACTCTCATTTTGAATCATGTATTTCAAAATACTGTTAATTAGCTTTTCAAATAAAATATCACCTCCAGGGCCTTGCCTCTCACTAAGCTCATTCTTTTTCATTTCATAATACATATTAAACAAGGAATATTTATATATGTCATACATATAAACTTGTTTTTTCCCTTTATTAACTTCACAAAAAAATCTCAACAATAAAGTATCTTCCGTAAGCTGTTTATATGTGTTCACCCACAGTGTATTATTAAGTATTTGAATATTGAAGAATTTTAAATATCCATAGAAAATACGTTTATTGAAATCTTCGTTGTGTCTCTGGGTCATGTCTAGGTGGTAAAAACCTTTCCCTAAGCATTCTGGATTCAAGGAGGAAAACCTCTCATTAAACAGTTCACTTCTTGTAGACATTACGACCTTTAAATGAGGAATTTCCATTAATTCTTTCATGGATTCCTCAACAAATTTCCCAAAATTCATTAACGTTGTGTTTTCATTTAACCCATCAATAATGATTACTACGAATTTACCCGTTGTTTCCCATAGACGATTCAATTCAGTTTTGACATATTCAATTTCCCATTTTCCATTACCGGTTAATTGACGAAGTATCTGAGCTGATGGCTTCTCAACAAAGTTTGATGCGTTGTAATAAAAAGAAGGAATTCCTTTCCGAACAAGAAAGTTTTCTGTTAAATCGCATAAAAAATTTGTTTTACCTTGACCTGCCTTTTTTGTCAAAACAATCATTCTTTTTCCAGTAAGTTCAAGATGTCTAAGTATATCCCTCATGGTCCACTTCATAGAAGAGTTGAATGATGCTTTATGTACAAACCGCTCTTCAATGGATGATTTGTCAACTGATCGGTAATCTGGGTCCGCTTCTTCCAGTAACTCAATACTTCTTTCTAACGTTTCAAGTAGAGATTTACTTACCTGTTGATAATTCTCAGGGGTAATACTACATGAAAAACCAGAAAAATCTATTTCTCTTCCGCTAAGATAACGGTTAACACCGCTAAAATCGAGAGACTGTAAATCTTCGATTGCTTTTTGGATAAATAAGAAAGAATCACAAAAGAATCTGAGATATTCTTTACATTCATCTTCCTCAACAAAAATATCTGGTATATATTTTGCACTAGCTTTGTTTTTATTGACTTCTGTGATACACTGATTTCTGCTTTCAGTTTTTAGTTCAGCAATGTAAGTGCTTTCATGTACTGATTGTTCTGGGAGCACTTTTTCAAACAATTCATAAGACGTAAATCCAATGCCCAGATCTCCAGTTTTATCCAGGGCCTGAACTTGTACTAATCCGACTGCTCTTCCATTGCAAATAACCGGGGAACCCGAAAGGCCTTGGTAATTGTTACAAGTGCCTACCTTAATGATTCCTACTTCATAATCACAACGTTCTTTTGGCGTTGATACTATATACAGACCATTTCCTGTCAATGAATGCGGCCTTTGTTCCTCTGAAAGGAACCCCTGTATTTCCCAGTTTTGCTCATTTGGTAGAATCTCTTGATTTGTGAATAAAAGGTTATGTGCTTCCTCTTCATACAATTGAGAGAAGTCGAAATTATCGATCCTTATCAGCGCTATGACGTCATTCTTAAATACGATTTCCCCTGAAAAAACTTTATTAAAATACTCAACATCAACGTTTTTTTCATCTTTCACAACATGTTCAGACGTTACTACTATGTTTCGTGTAATAATGATTCCAGTCCCAAACAAGTCCTTATCAATTTTTTTAATCTTAATAATATTTGAATACATATTCTTTCCTCTGTTAAATAATAATTTCTTTTTCCCCAAAATGAGTTATAAAAGAGTACTGCACCTGTATTTTTTGCAGGTCATTTTTCCGCCGAATATCATAGTTGAAATAGATATTCTCAATACCTGCTTTTACCATCCTTGCGAGCAAATCATCTTCAGGATGTTGATTTTTTCTGCCATTTGTAGATATGAGAGCTGACTTTATTTTTATCTTTTCCAAAATCTCCAAATTGGGTTTTGTTGTCCCGTGATGCGAAATCTTTACCAAGTCATAAGAAGTATGTGCGTTAGCAACCCAATCTTTGCTTTCTGAGTCTCCCATAAAAAGCATTCGAATATCCTTATATTTGACTTCTACAACAATTGACGATCTATTCACCTCATTCATTGGTGCTAACGATGATGTATTTACCCAGTCGTCAATGTTTGGAATATCAGAAGCTATCTTCCATACCCCAGTGCATTGTGGTATTTCTTTTCCGGTTACAATTAAGATCCTTTGCAAAAAAGCAATAAAGCCATTCTTATCCAATTCGTAATCATTCCCGAGACAATCGATGCACTTTTTATCAATCCATCTAGACAATCTGTTTAATTGCATATCGTCCGGATTCAAGCAACGAATAATACAGTCTCCGATTTGTAAACTCGCACCATTAATGACCTGACCGTTGATACCACCTGCATTCATTTTGTAGTGGTTTTCTACACACAGTGTTTCAAAGGCTTCAGCTTGTGTCGCTGAAATTTTTCCAGAGCCAACTCCTATAAGCCCCGATAACTGGTCTGCAAGGATCTGATATACATCTTTCTGCGCTTCAGATAATTGTTCAACCAAATGATTAAGCATTTTCTTATCTCTCATAATCAATTGAAAAATGCCGTTGAACCATATATTGTCTACTGGAATAATGTTCGGATTGTTACTATCTCCATTTTCTTCAATAAACGTTATCGCCCCACCTATGTGATCCTCATCGAAATGAGTCACAATGAATAGAGCCACTCGATAATTCTGATTTGACAATTCTTTTAGCAAGGGCTTCAATTCAGATTGAAATGTTGATTTGTATCCACCGTCAATTAAGATACAATTCTTGTCCGCTAGCTGAATTAGAAAGCAATCACCAGAATCTGCTTTCAAGAAATGAACAATGTTTTTTCCTTCCATTGTTTGCCTCCCTTTGCCTGATGTGCATATCATCAGACTCATACTGTACATCTGCTGAGAAACATCAGAGCCGTATGAATCATATCGTCTTCTGTCAGATAAATCTCTTTGAAACTACCTGAATCGAGTTGCACATTATGCGCTGACTATAGTGTAATCTTCTACAAATCAAGTTACTTATCAACAATATTTCACCCCTATTTTACCATTATCTTTGGTAAAGTTCAATAGAGTCTTATGTTGAAGTGTATAACAAACGACTTTTAAAGCGATTTGCAAAATCGCGCAGCCGCTGGATTCTTCCAGCGTTTCCAGAACACAATTTTGTGTTCTGCGGGGATTGAGGCAGCACCTCAACAAGCAGAAAACGCTCATCTCTACCGAAGAGGAGATGAGCGTTTTTCCCATATGGCGCGCCATATGCATTGCTTGCTGCTATAAGCGTTTACATACAAACGTAAGAGTAAAACCTCCCCACGGCTTGAATAGGAGGGTAGCAGCATGAGATAATGTCCCAAAACTCAAATATCTCCCATGCAGTCTAAGGGAGATATTTGTCACATTGGGAGATGGTCAAACATGGAGCAAAGTCTGCAAGTCATGTCCAAGCAGGAGCGTTTAGAGAATTGGACAGCCAGGATCACGGCCTGCCGCAGCAGCGGTATGACTGTCCGGGCCTGGTGCCAGAAAAACGAACTTTCTGAGAAAACCTATTACTTATTGGCAGCGGAGGTTGTTTCAGGCGTTGCCGGAACAGCAGACGGCACACGAAACAGCCTTTGCTGAGGTCATACCGCTGCAGCCGGTCTGTTCTGGGAATGTGGCTGTGACTGTCAGCATTTCCGAAGTTGAGGCTAACATACATAAAGGAATCCCCACGAAGCAGGTGGAACATCGTCTGGAGGGTGAGGATCTGGTCTGCCCTCAGTGCGGGGATACCATGACGGAGATTGGCAAGGAAGTCGTCAAGACGCTGGAAATCGTCCCTGCCCAGTATATCGTCCGAGAGGACGTTTGCTATACCTACGCCTGTAAAAGCTGCGCTGAAAATGCTGACGAGGGCTGCGAGGCTCCCCGTTGTGAAAGCATCACGGAGAAGAATATCATCCCCGGCAGCTTTGCCACCCCGGAAGCCATTGCCTACATTATGACCCCAAAGTTCGTCATGGGCGCACCCCTGTACCGGCAGTAAAGTCCCTGTCTAAGGGGAAAGCCAAGGGCAGTTCCGCGTCTCAGGGACTGGCATATTGCGCCCTCCTGTTCAAGCTGGAGGATGGCTGGACAGAACTGACACCGGAAGAACGATATAACCAGCGGCTGAAGCAGGCAAAACCTGTTTTAGACGCGATGTTTGCATGGGCAAATTCCAGAGTAGCGGCACCCAAGTCTTCCCTGGGAAAGGCATTTACTTATCTGAAAGAGCAGTGGCCCTACCTGACCAATTATCTAAAAGATGGCAGACTGGAACTGTTCAATAACCGGGCAGAGAGAAGTATCAAGCCCTTTGTCATTGACCGGAAGAACTTCCTATATTCGCCAATACGCCCAAGGGAGCAAAAGGAAGCGCCATTATGTTCAGCCTGATACAGACCGCCATTGAGAGTGGACTGGGTCCGTATCAATACCTGACCTGGCTGCTGAAAGACGCAAACAACGCGGATATGGATGACGTAGAAGTTGTACAAAGCCTGCTGCCCTGGAACGCTGCAGCAGAGTGTACTGCTTATGCCAAGTGAGGGAGGGTTTGGAACGATGAAACTCAAAAAGCATGGTGCCCTTCTGGTGAATTTCGTAATCGATTTTGCCAATGGCGACATGAGCCGGGAAGATTTCGATATGGATTATTCCGGTTATGTGATTGAGCACTTCCTGGAATTTGAACGGGAGCATCCGCACCTGTCCCGGAGGTTTGCGGACACGATTGAACGCATATATTCTACCTGTTCCTGGATGACGGACGAAGCATTCCGGGATGCTATTGGTGATGCTGTGGATGCGTTCCTCGGCGAAGCACCTGCTGCGGATATATACTGACCTTGTATTACCTGGCTACCCAAGCGGTAGCCAGGTGTGTCCTTTACGGGCTTAGAATTTACGCTTACTTTTGGCCTATCCAATACAGCGATGAAGAGAGAGGGAATTAGTGTTAATTATAAACAATGCATATAAGGTGGAGGATATTAGCATGGAAGCCACTTGCGTAGACCATTACGCAATTGTTTATCCAGATTATCTTTTGACTGCAAAAGGGTTAATTCTTATGATCCTTAATGCGGTACTTTTGCGACAAACAAAGAGTAAAACTTCTACCCTGCCTGGGATAGGAAGGGGGGATCCCCGAAAATGCAGTCCGATATAAAGTGAAACATATTGCTGTGGGCGTCCAAATAGTCAACTCTCATCCTTATGGAAAACCGCAAAACTGCATAATTTCCTTGCATTATAGCTGCATTGATTGATAATGCCGGAACAATGACATACAATTTGTCTAGGGCATATGGAAAGTTGACAGTGACGGCCAGCCGCTGGGCAATTTTGTGTCTACAGAAGTTTATACTAATATAGAAAGAGGAGGGCTTAAATGAAGCAAAATCAATTTACCTTTAGCGAGAAAAACATTGAAACGCCGTATCTGTTCATCAAAAAGAATATCATGACATGGAATAATACGATGATTCAGCTGTCGAATATCTCACTTCTTACAGCAGCGGATATTAATTTGCTACCGTTTCCTTTTTTGGCGGTATTACTGGTTCTTGGAGGCTTTGTACTTTTTGAATCTTCAGTTGCCCTGGCCATTTTACTTCTTATATTGGCTGGCATATGGTTTTACTTTTGGTACAAAGAAAATGAGAAGCGTAAGGAGGGTGCAATTCTGACAATTCGCATGAATTCCGGACATAATTTGCATTTCTCATTTGAAGATAAGGCTTTTCTTTTGAAGGTTGTGGGTGTCCTGGAAAATATCATTATTGATGGCGGATACAATTCTCAAACTACAATTGATATCAAGGGATGCAACATAATCAATTCGGATTTGTTCTCGAATATCAATACATAAGAAGGACAAATGTGTATGGCATTCAAATTTAATCTTGAGGGTACAACAGTCGTGGATTCCAAAATCCTTTCAGGGATTTCCGGTTCAATAAATAGCTTAACTGATGATGCGGACATCGTAATTAAGGGGGGGAACCTTATAAATTCTGAGCTGTTTTCCAACCTTGACATCCCAGAGTTTTGCTCTAAGGTTGGAAGCTGTCAGGAAACACTTCAAATGAGCGAAGAAGAGAATGCAAGTCTACAGCGTATTTTGAAACAACGAGGAAACAGGAAAGCATTTACAGAAGCCCTTTGTAAACATCTTGCCAGTTTTGCGGAAGGAGTAGTGGCAAGTGTTGTTGCAACCTATATCAGTAAATAGGTGCCAACGGATGCCAACCTCAAAGCAAGAAATGTGGGCAATAGAGAGGGGGCTTTTACGATCCCGAAAGAAGAATTTTTATCGTAGTCATAAGTGAACAGCATCAAAGCATCCTACGTAGGTACTCTATCGCCAATCAAGCAATTATTTTGTTGCTATCCTGCAATTTTGCAGTCCCTTTGCCATAATCTGTCAGTGGCAAGGAGCTATTATGACAGAAGAAGAATTCAAACGGAGGATATTGCATGAAAAAAACTTACATTATTCGTGGAGCAATTATACTTGCTGTGCTGGTTGAGGTACTCTCTGTAATGTTGATTACCACATTTGCGGCAGGGAATCCAATTCCTTTCTCAAATTATGATTATCATTTTTTTGAAGTAGCACCCAACATAACTTCTTTTACCCAAATAACTACTCGCTTAAAAGAGAACACTACACCTGCATGGATGCGGATTGATTCACTGAATGGCGGAACACAGGTACGTGTTCGCGTCGTAGGTTCTTATGTAAACGGTCATGCCTGCGGCGAAAATGAATATAATTCGTCCATTTCAGGCTATACTTGTAGAACTTGTACTCGTTGTACCACAAGGGGAAGTTGGGTTCCTTACGTTTTGTGCAGCCAGAGCGTAAATTATGCTATTAGCTCCAACGTTAACGAAAGCGGGTATTTATATTCTTCACTTGGCTTCCAATCCACAAGTCTGGAGGCTTCACAGACAGTGGATGGCTGGTGGAGTGCGGACTCCACGGGCTATGGCAACTACGTGAGGCCGGATGCCGGTTGACCTATAGCGCAATGCCAGGTACAAAGACAACTGGCATTGCGCTCCAAGACTTCGTTGAAAGGATGAATAAGATGAAAAGACTCATGTTTGGGACAATACTGGTTGTGGCAGCAATTAACATATTTCTTTCTGGATGCACGGCTGATATAGTTGGGCAGAGGATTGGCAGTCAGATTCAGTCCCAGATAGCGTCCTCTGAGACCCCACTTCCTGTGCAAAGCGAGGCATCCTCCTTCAGTACTGAGGATAACCCTCAAGCTGGTGATTCAGCGCTTTTTCCCATTGTTTTTCCCCATACACACGCTGGAGACGGTACGATTCTCGTTTCCGTTAACAATGCGGCCATCGTAAGGAATCTTAATGAACTGCCCGTGGCGGATGGGTTCGTCGTCAATACTTCGTCATATGGGGGGACAGAAGATAACCCAGTTGAATATAATTACCCCGATATGTTTCTCGAGGACGGAAGTATGCGGGATGAAATCTATATGGTACTGCTGGATGTGACTGTGGCAAACCCGGATGGAGCAACGAGTCGGTTTGAAAACCTCGATGGAAGTCAGATAAATCATTACCCCGATCCCTATATGTTCCAGGCTCAGGAATTATGCGAACTGATCTGCCCTGAATTGCCCAAAGACTTGAAAATTCAAAGCAATCGAATCGGTTTATCCTATTTCAGCGAAAAAAGCAATGCTGGCAGAAATCACGACACCTTTCTGCTTCCGCCGGGTGAAGAAAAAAATTTTCAACTAGGCTTCTTTGTTGGGTATAAAATATTCATAAAAGATGATCAAATAAAAGGTTTTCACATTTTACCAGAAGACCTGTCACTGTGGGCACTTCTGCCAGGTCCAGATTTAACACAAGCCACATGGGATTTACATTTGCAGTAGACGCAGATGGCGGTAATGGAGGGGCTCACATATGAAATCCACACTAAAAGTGGAGCTCTGGAAATCAAAGCATAACCCTTATTTCTGGGTGGCTCTGTGTATTGGGGTTTTTATCGCACTGCTCCACACAGTAGAAACAATCCCAATGGTTGAGGATGCGCGCATTAATAATTTCCTTTTCCAGCAATCGCTCGGCATCCCTGGCTTTGGTAATCCAGACCCCTGCTCCCTTTTTATATACTGGATGCCATTCACAGGATATACCTACGGGAGTTTCCTGTTTTATGAAGTTTGGCCACTCCTAGCTGCAATGCCGTTTGCTTGGTCCTATAGCCAAGAACGATATCAAAGCTACTATTTGCAACCAATCTCCAGAGTCGGCAAGCGCGGGTGGTTCCATGCGAAATTCCTCGCAGTATTTATCAGCGGCGGCATCATCACAACGGTACCGTTGGTGATAAGCCTTTTCGCGCAAGCTTCTTTTGCGCCTGCAATCCCAATGGAATACCAAATGATGCAAGTTGTTGGAATAACAAATGCTGACTTTTTAGCATCTGTGTACTATACACGCCCGTGGATTTATTGCATTTGCTGGTGCGGTGTGCAGTTCCTTCTCGGCGGTGCGGCTGCGGTAAGCGCCTTTTTAGTTGGCAGCAGGCTGCGGTTCGCGGCCCTGGGCATTTTGCTGCCCTATGGACTTTTCTATTGCCTGGCAGCCTTGGGAACTGTCCTGCGTTCTTTTGTTAACGTATCTTTTGTGACAAATGTTTTGCATCTGGCAATGGCGGTTCCCCTGGCACACAATCCCGGCTGGCTTATCTTCTCCTTTGTCGGGGTCACAACCGGTATTTCCTATTTGGTCGGTTTCCATCAGGTGGTACATTATGACCTTTTTTAAACTGGTATCCCACGATCTGCGCTGCGGGCTACTGAAACGGAGTTATTGGGTCACAATCCTTGTGGCAGGCCTTCCACTGGTTCAGTATTTCAAAATATTGGGCGGCTGTGGCTTGTCCGGCAGCCTGGGGGATTGCCTACTGTACCTATTTCGTGGGGAACTGGCCCTCTCTTTTTTGTCCGCCGGAAATCAACATATCCAAATCCCTGTTTTATGGATATTGCTAATGATCTTCTGTCTTATTCTTCATACGAATTATTTGCTGGAAGATTTATCGTCAAGCGGTCCGCAAATTGTCATCCGCAGTCAGCGCAGAGTTCGGTGGCTGCTGTCAAAATGCACATGGAGCGTCGCCGGAGGCATCTTATATTATTTGTACATACTAATTTGCGCCATTGGAGGGTGCTTCTTTACAGAGCAGGCGTTATCATTCTCCATGAGTGAACCCATTGCGGAAGGCATTTTGAAAATGAGTGCTGTTCAATCTGATCAGGTTGTGTTCACCGTGGTAATCAAGCCGTTGGCTGCGCTGGTCTCTATGAATCTGCTGCAAATGATGCTGCAAATTCTGGTTCGCCCAATTCCAGGATTTATGATTTGTTTCACATTGCTGCTTTGTGCGCTCTACCATCCAGCCCTGTGCTTTCCTGTCAGTGGAGCGATTGCACTTCGGAACATCTGCCTTCCCATGACACAGACAGAGAGTTGGGTTCCGGTTTTCAGCGCCGTTTTAACAAGCGTAGCGTGCATGATTATTTCCCTTTGGCGCTTCTCTCACATGGACTTGCTGAGAAAAGAGGACAACTAACATGGCAAACAAAAGGAAGCGTTTGATCATTTTCACAATCGTATTTCTGCTGGGTGTTCTATATGTTTGGCGATATGTGCAGTTGAATGCGTCATACCAAAGGATGCAGACTGGTTGGGATGAAATACATTATTTAGGCGAAGAAGTATCCCTGGGTGAAAACCACATTGATAATTCCATACAGGCAAATGGCTATTCCATCCGTGTGGATGCTGTCCAAATTGTGGATACAGCAGAATATATGGAGGAAAAAGGCCTGTCCTCTGACAGCAGAGGGGCATCACTTCCGGAGCGCCTTGCCTTGCTGTCTGCCACAATCAAAAATAAAGACAACAGGGATGACAGCTTCCCGGTGCTTCTTTTTGAGGTATATGGCATTGATTTCTATACCGTCGTTGATTTTGAACTGTTCAACCAGATAAATATCGACCTCCAGAAAGAGGGCTGGGGCATCGTATTGCCTCAGGGTACGGAGCACACCGTGGTTATCCCCTTTCGTTTAGATCGAGACAGCTTTAACTTCTATACCTGGAATCATCTGGCTGGCTATCCTTTATCGATGCGATTAACCTATGGACCGGCACGAATCATCATCAAGTTAATGGAGAAATAGTATGTATATTCGGGTAAAAAACGCCTCTAAAAACATAAAAAGCGCCACGGTTCTACAAAATATAAATCTGGATTTGCACGGAGGTATGGTATACGGACTACAGGGCCCCAACGGTTCTGGGAAAACAATGCTCTTGCGCCTGATTGCGGGATTGATTCGGCCAACATCAGGCAGTGTTGTTGTTGACGGAAAACAATTGGGGAAAGACATTGATTTTCCACCCTCTATGGGTCTGTTAATCGAAAACCCCGCTTTTCTCCCAAACCACACCGGTTTCAAGAACCTGGAACTGATCGCAGATATTCAGAGGCGGATTGGGAAAGAAGGAATCGCTCGGTCATTATCCGACGTTGGTCTTGACCCTGAAGATAAAAGAAAATATCGTAAATTTTCTCTTGGGATGAAGCAGCGCTTGGGAATTGCCGCAGCAATTATGGAAAAACCTGACCTTATTCTTTTAGATGAACCGACGAATTCCCTTGATGAGGCAGGTACGGAGCAAATCTGCAGGCTGATTCAGACGGAATGCAATCGTGGCGCATTGATTATTCTAGCAAGCCACGACTCGAATCTTTTGGAAGGCATCGCAGATAAGATTTACACAATCCACGAAGGCACCCTTCAAGGGAAAGCTCCTAGCTCCACATTTGAGTAGTGCTCAGCGCATTATCATGGCATATATCATCACCGCATATTTTTGTAAAATGTAAAATTGAACAAAGCTCTGACTTTCAAATTGGAAGCCAGGGCTTTCTTTTTTATTAGAAACCAGTGTTTACAATTCTCCTATTTGTCTCTCTTTCATCTATATCCAACAGGAAAGAGGTGAATCCAATGCAGTAATAAACCAGTATGCAACGAACACAAATTTCAGACGGGGAGGAATGCGAATGAAGTAAACCAGCAGGCCATTTTACGTAGGGAGGAGGTGATTCTATCGATTCTTGCTGTCGTACTTAGATTGCAGTCACGATACAAAAATATAATTTATAAGGAGGTATAGAATGAAAATTAGTCGTTGGATGAGACTTGTGGCATTTGTCTTGGTGCTTGCCATGATGTTTCAGATG